>ENA-OPCN01000048-OPCN01000048.1-human-gut-metagenome-genome-assembly--contig:-NODE-48-length-103353-cov-3.470251_pt1 | contig 103353 bp, 110 predicted proteins | sample MGYA00241567_ERZ501485 | MGnify/ENA primary metagenome ERZ501485 (study PRJEB25962, sample SAMEA2042579) | human gut metagenome | biome: human gut; feature: human-associated habitat; material: faeces...
CTCTTTTTAATATACTATTTTTTTATTTGTATCTCCAAAATGGGATTCACATCATAAGACTATTTTTAAATTATTTAAATAATGATTGCGAAACTGTTATAACTGGTCTAATACCAAATGAAAATGGCATATAAACTGTATATTCTGCAATTCTACCAGAATTATCTATAGCCCAAGCCGAAACTTGTGAATTAACACCAGCACTCTTTGTACTTGTCCAATACCCATAAACTGATGCACCCATCTCAAACGAATCGTTAAATTCATTATTGCAGCCATTTTTAACACAACCTTTTGTATAATCAAATAACCAAGAATATTTACTTTCACCCTTAGCTTTTGCGACTTGAGTTTGCCAATCTTTAACAGTACTACCTTTCCCATCTAAATAAAAATATTCAGACTCATTTTTAGAACTCCAATTTATTTTACTATCTACACCTACTATATGTGCAATTTCATCTGCTGTAATAAGTCTAGCTTGTTGTTGCCAACTACTTTCTATGACTAAATCATCTAATTCCTTTTGTGCGCCATTCATTCCATCAGAAACATTATTTGTAATATTCCAAGCAACATATTTAGTGGTATTGTGATCAAGTATCATTGTATAACTTTTATTATCATTTATTTTATATACATACCATTTCATGCATCCAGTTTTTGTTCCTGTTGCACTTGTTGAATTTGAAGAATCACATTTTTTAGTAAAATCAGTAGGGTCCAAATAAACAACTGCTTTATATGTTTTATCATTATTATTCAATTCCTCTATAGTTGGACCATATATGTCATTACAAACATCATTAATTTTTTTAGATTTTCCATCTACATATTCAATTTTTTTACCGTCTATACAAAAAATTGCTGATTTAACATAACCATTATTTACATTATATATTCCATTTGTTGGTTTTGTTCCGCTAACTTCTGGATTTAAATAATCATAAGAGTATACTCCATTAGATATTTCATCTTTATCCACCATACCTTTTAATATTTTATTTTCTATTGCCTTTACATATCCTGTAGAGCTTTGTTCTGCAGCACCAACTCTTGAGTTATCTATAACTTTAAGCACAATTGGAGTTGCAATCAATGCAATGATAGCTAATATTACTATGACAGCTAATAATTCTACTAATGTAAAACCTTTTTTCATTTTATCACTCCTCGTATGTTTACATTTAAATAATATCATAATCAAAAAAAGCTTTCAATAAGAACTTAAATATATATTTATAAGTTTACATTAGTTATTACAAAAAAAGTTATATTTATTATAACTTATTTTCAAAACCACTTCTTTTAAATAATTTTTCTAAATCATAATTTGAATAAAATATAATTGTAGGTCTGCCATGTGGGCAATTAAATGGGTTATCACATTTTCTCAAATCATTTATTAAACTTTCCATTTCTTCAATAGTAATATTCATATTTGCTTTAATAGCCATTTTACACGATAACATAGTTGCTATTTTTTCATTAAATTTAACTATTGAAAAATCTTTTTCTTTTTGAAGTATAACTTCTATTATTTTTCTTGTTTGTTCTTGTTCATAGTTTTTAAGAAGCCAAGTTGGATGAGCTTTTACTATAATTGAATTTATTCCAAATTCTTCTATTTTAAAGCCAATATTTCTAAGTAAATCTAAATTTTCTTTAAGTAAAACAAATTCATCATTTGAAAATTCAAGTGTCATAGGTATTAATAAATCTATTGAACTTTGAGTAGGATTTCCAAGTTTTTCTTTATACATTTCATAATTTACTCTTTCTTTTGCTGCATGTTGATCTATCATATACATACCTTTTTCATTTTGGCAGATTATATATGTACCATGCACTAATCCTACAGGATATAATTCTGGAAGTCTATTTTCTTTTTCTACTTCTTCTTGTTCTATAAAGCTATCATTTATAACAAGTGTTTCAGATTCGTTTGCATATATATTTTCATTATTTAATTCATCATTTGAATCAAATAAATCAAATTTAGTTTCACTTTTATATTCAGTTTGAACATCTTTAACTCTATCCAAATCTAGTTTGATTTCTTCATATATTTTTTTAGGTTCAACTTCTTCTTTATTTACTTCTATATGTGGAATCAAATTTCTTTTATGTAACTTTTCTTTTACCATGTTGCTTATTAACGCGGTAAGTTCTTCTAATTTAGAAAATTTTATATCCATTTTAGTTGGATGAATATTTACATCAACTAATATTGGATCTACTGTTATACTAAGAACAACTATAGGGTATCTATTATCCGGTTTAAACGAATGATAACTATCATTTACAACTCTATTTATTTCAGCATTTTTTACAACTCTATTATTTACAAGTGTAATCATATTTGTCCTACTAGAACGATGAACCTCTGGTAGACTTATATATCCTTCTACTATATAATCAGCATTTTCTGCATTTACTTTTATCATTTTTTTAGCAACTTCTACACCATATATATCTTTTATTGTTTTAAGTAAATTTGATGAACCATCAGTTGTTAACAAAATATTTCCATTATTTATTAAAGTAAAACGTATATCCGGATGAGAAAGTGATAATTTATTTATATACTCTGTCACATTTGCAAGTTCAGTATATAGACTTTTCATATGTTTTAAACGTGCGGGTGTATTATAAAATAAGTTTCTTACTGAAATTGATGTACCTTTTTTTGAATCAGATGGTTTTACTTCTAATATTTTACCACCACTTATCTCAACAATTGTACCAACTTCACCAGTTGATGTTTTAAGTGTTACATTACTAACACTGCATATTGCTGCTAAAGCCTCTCCTCTAAATCCTAGTGTTTCTATATGATATAAATCATCTTCACATCTTATTTTACTTGTTGCATGTCGTGAAAAAGCTAATACAGCATCATCTTTATCCATTCCTTTTCCATTATCCGTAATTTTAATTTCTTTTGTTCCTGCATCTGTTAATTCAACTTTAATTTCATTTGCGCCTGCATCAATACTATTTTCTACTAATTCTTTTACTACTGATGAGCATCTTTCAACAACTTCACCAGCAGCTATTTTATTTGCAAGTAATTCATCCATTACTTTTATTACTGCCATACTATCACCTACTATTTTAATTACATATATATTTTAGCATTTTTTATTTTTTTTCACTATATCTTTTTTATTAGTTGTTTAAAGTTTTTTATCTCATATGTAGGTATATAACATGTATCATTTACTATACCTTTCTTGTTATACCAACATGTATCTATACCATATAAATTTCCACCCTTTATATCAGAATGTAATGAGTCTCCTATTATTAATACTTCTTCTTTATTTTTTAAGTTTAACTTTTTAAATAAATAATCGTAATATTCTATAGATGATTTTGAATAACCACAATCTTGTGCTGATACAATATCTAAAACAATATGTAATATTTTTATTTGTTGTAGTTTTTTTATAGCTTGTTTTCTATTTCCATTTGTTGAAATAATAATATCTGAAAATTTATTTAAAAGAATTAAGTTATTATCATAATTTTCTGTTTTTTTTACTTTTTCTGCTAACATACTTTCATAATATAAATACATTTTATAAGCAAAATTATAGTTAATATCAAAAAAGCTTTTAATTAGTTCTATCCTTAATAATTCAATTTTATCTATTGAAGAAATATTTGAATTCTCATTTTTTTCTTTGTTTATATTTTCCCAATAATAAAGCTCATATTTTTTAAAATCTTCATATGTTAAATTTGTTTTAAATTTAAATTTTTTTAACATTTGGTTAAATGCATAACTTGTTGAATAATCATATTCTATTAGCGTATCATCTATATCCAATAATAAATATTTATACATATTTCCCCCTAGTTATTCAAATTATTTAAAAAATCTTTTAAGTTTTTTGAAACATTCATAGGAAGTATTTCAGATAATTCTTCTATAGAAGCCTGTTTCATTTTTGAAATAGTTTTGTATTTTTTTATAAGCAGGTTCCTTCTTTTTTGACCTATTCCCTCAATATTATCAAGTATTCCTTCTAATGAACCTTTACTCCTAATTTGTTTATGATAATTTATTGTATAGTTATGTACTTCATCTTGCATTCTTTCTAAGTAATAAAATAAATTACTTTTTTTATTAATTTTTATTTCTTCTATTGGATCGTTTGCAAGTAAAGCCGATGTTGCATGTTTATCATCTTTTTTTAAACCTATTACTTTTATATTTAAATTAAGTGATTTTATAACTTCACGTGCTACATGAATCTGTCCTATACCACCATCTACTATTATTAAATCAGGTCGTTCTAAATTATCTTTTAATACTCTAAAATATCTTCTATAAATTACTTCTCTCATTGTATTATAATCATCATTTTTATCAAAACTTATTTTAAACTTTCTATAATCGTTTTTACTTGGAATACCATTTTTATATACTACCATACCTGAAACGTTGTAATTTCCAAAAAGATTTGAATTATCAAATAATTCTATTCTATCTAATTTTTCTAGTTTTAATATATTTTTTAATTCTTCATTTGCTTGATATGTTCTTTGTTCATTTTTTTCTATTAAATCAAACTCTTCATTAAGTGCGATTTCTGCATTCTCATTTGCCATTTTTATTAAATTTAATTTTTCTCCTTTTAATGGGACTCTAACATTTACTTTAAGAAATGATTCTAGTAATTCTTGATTTGCTTCACTAGGTACAAGTATTTCTTTTGGAAGTATTACTCCGCTTTGATAAAAATTAGCTATATAACGTGTTAATTCCTCATCTTCATTATCTATTAGTGGAAATATTGATTTATGTCTTTCAAGTATTTTCCCACTTCTTATAAAAAATACTTGTATACTAATATATCCTTTATTAACATAAAAACCAAATATATCTCTATCTATATTATCTTTTATTTCTACTTTTTGTTTTTTTAATGTAATATTTATATAATCAAGTAATTCTTTTAATTCTTGAGCTTTTTCAAATCTTAAATTGTCACTTTCTGTTTTCATTTCTTTTTTTATTTCTTCTATTACTTCAGAATCATCACCTCTTAAAAATTTTATTATATCTGTTTTCATGTTTTTAATTTTTTCTTCATCTATTGTATTTGTACAATAACCTAAACATTGACCTATGTGATAATAAAGGCAAGGTTTTTTATTATAAGTTTTACATTTTCTAAGTGGATATATTCTATTTAATAATTCAACTGTTTTTTTAGCAGCATACACATTTGGATATGGTCCATATAAATTGTTATGATTTTTTTTTCTATTTACATTTCTAACTACAAGTAATCTAGGAACCTTTTCGTTTGTAAGTTCAATATATGGATAGCTTTTATCATCTCTTAATAATATATTATATTTAGGATCATATTTTTTTATTAAATTAAGTTCTAGTATTAATGATTCTGTTTCACTACCAACTATTATATATTCAAAATCAACTATTTCACTTACTAGTTTTCCTGTTTTTCCAGTATGCGTTCCTCTAAAATATGAACTAAGTCTATTTTTTAATTTTTTTGCTTTACCAACATATATTATTACATTATCTTTATTTTTCATTAAATAACATCCAGGTTTGTTTGGTACTAATGAAAGTTTTTCTTTTATCATGCTATCACCTCATTTTTTGTTAATGCTTAATACATTTTAATTACAAATAATAATATTATTATAAATATAGAAATAGTTATTATATTATTTTTAATAAAATTTATTAGTGAAAAATTTACATCTTCATCTAATACTACATCTACTTTTTTATATATTTTATTTTTATATGATATATCTATATATCCTATTTTTGTATCTTTTTTCATACCATAGTTTAACTTTTCTATACCATTATAATTAATTTTAATTTCATTTTTATCATAATCGTTTGGCAAATATAATAATATTGGTTCTTTTGCTTTTATTTTTTTTACAGTTTTAGGATCGTTTTTTATTTTTAGTTCTACTAAGATATCATCTTTTTTTATTATTTCTTGATATTTATAATTTTGAAAATAATAATTATATATATTTATTGCATCTTTTACATGATTGCTACCATTTATATCTGCATTTGTAGTAACTAATAAATATTTTATATTATTGTTTTCATCAAGTGCTATAGAAGCTAAACATCTACCTGCACTATATGTAAATCCAGTTTTACCACCTAATATATAGTTAACACTTGAATCTATAGAATTTGCTATAGAAAATACTGTGCTATAAACAGTTTTAGACTTATCTTTAAATGTATATGATTTAGAAAAAAATATTTCTTTAAATTTTTCATTTTTCATAGACTCATTTAATAATATAGCAACTTCATCTACTGTAGAATGTTGTTTTTCATCATCTAAACCTATTGGATTTTCAAAAACTGTATTTTTTAAATTTAGTTGTTGAGCTTTTTCATTCATTAATTTAACAAAGTCTTCTTCATTTCCAGATATAGAATATGTAAGTCCTCGTACTGCATCTGCTCCACTAGCTAAAAAAGCTGCATATAATAAATCGTTATATGTTACATTTTGATTTTCTTTTAATCCAACAACTGCTAAATTTTGTTCTCTTAAACCTGAAAGCATATTTGATGTAATAGTAACATTTTTATCATAATCTGAAATATTTTCTATTGCAACTAAAACAGTCATTATTTTAGTAAGACTTGCTATGCTTGTTACTTGATCTTTATTTTTTTCAAATACTACTGTATTATCATTTAAATTATACATTACGGCATTTTTACTATTTATATCAAGTCCATATGTATTTGATATAAATGTAATAAACGTTACAAATAATAAAATTATTTTTTTCATATTTTCTCCATTTACATATTTATTTAATATTACTAAATTAATTATACTCTATATAAGATAATTTTTATAGGTTATGTAAAAAGGTTACTTATAAATCAAAATTATCTTTTAATTAAATGATATTCATTTCATTTAATTTTAAAGCTAAAAAGATTATATCATTATTTTATATAAAATAGTTAATTTATATAAAAAAAGAATTTTATTTTATATAATAAAATTCAAATATGTTTTTATATATCGCCAGTATATATTTTTTTCATTATTAAGTTAACACTTGATACTACAACATTTGATGTATCTTCTTCACCTAATATATCAACTGTAGCTTGTAGAATTGTTGCATCTTCAAATCTGAAAAGTATAGTTTGGGAAAAGCTCATTTGTTTTCCATCTCCGGCCTCTAATTTAAATACAGTATCTTTAAGTGCTGCTCCTTCACCTGTTTTAATGTAAAAAGTTGCACCATGTGTATCATCTGCTTTTTCTATTAGACCTGAAAAAGTAATTTCATAAATTCCTGGTTGTACTTCTATCTGATTTTCACTTGGTAAAGAAAAATATGGAGATACGCTAGGAATAAACCAAGTATCTTCAAGATTCATTGCACCAGATATAACCGAATCTTGAAAACTTGTAAAAAATATACCCTCGTTTGAAGATACAGCAATAGGCCCAATTGGCCCTTGCATTCCTTGAGGACCTGTCATGCCCGTTGGACCTTGAGGTCCAGTTGGTCCAACTATTTGATAGCCTATTCCAGCACATAATAATTTATTTCTAAGTTTTATATTTTCTTCCAATTCTTGATATTTATCTAAAGACATAAAAAAATACCTCCTATCATAATATATAAGAAAGTATTTTTATTGTATAAATCAAATGTTTGATATATTATTTATTTTTTAATATAAAATTATATGAATCTTTACACATTTCTTCAATAGTTTTAGTTGTTTTAAAATTTAGCTCTTTTAATGCATATGATGTATCTGCATAACATGCATCAATATCTCCAGGTCTTCTATCTGTAATTTTATATTTTACATCTATATTATTTACTTTAGAAAATGCATTTACAAGTTCTAAAACACTGTAACCTTTTCCAGTACCTAAGTTATATGCATCACAAATATTTTCTTTTAATATTTTTTCTATTGCTTTTATATGTCCATTAGCTAGATCAACAACATGTATATAATCTCTTACTCCTGTTCCATCAGTGGTGTTATAATCATTACCAAATATATTTAAACATTCTAATTCTTTGTTAGCTACTTTTACAATATATGGCATTAAATTATTTGGTATATCATTTGGATTTTCTCCAAGTAATCCTGATGGATGTGCACCTATAGGATTAAAATATCTAAGTATAGCTATACTCCATGTATTATCTGATTTATATAAATCTCTTAGTATTCCTTCAATCATTAATTTTGTTGTTCCATATGGGTTAGTTGTTGAAAGCGGAAAATCTTCTTTAATGGGTAATGAATTAGGTTTACCATAAACAGTCGCACTAGATGAAAAAGCTATTTTTTTGCAATTATATTCATTCATAACTTCTAATAAAGAAAGGGTTGAATCTATATTATTTCTATAATACATAAGTGGTTTTTTTACTGATTCTCCAACAGCTTTGTATCCAGCAAAATGTATAACAGCATTTATCTGGTTTTCACTAAATATTTTATTTAATATTTGCTTATCACAGACATCTCCTTCGTAAAATTTAAAATCTTTTTTTGTTATTGTTTTTATTTTTTCAATAACATCTTTTTTAGAATTTGAAAAGTTATCTATTACTACAACTTCATAACTATTATTTAAAAGCTCAACAACAGTATGGCTTCCAATATATCCAGTTCCACCAGTCACTAATATTTTCATAATACCTCCTATAAATTATCAATTTGATCTTTTAAAGTATGAACTTTATTTAAACTTTCTTTTTTACCAATTATAATTAAGTTGTCAGAATCTATACAAAAAATATCTTCAACATCCAATAATACAATCTTTTTATTGTTGCAATAAACTATATTATTATTTGAATCGATTATTTGAACATTCCCTTTCACAATATTATTATTTTCATCTTTTGGTAGATAACGTTCAATCGAATTCCAAGTACCAATATCATCCCAACCAATATTAGTAGGTATTGTATATACATTTTTTGATTTTTCCATAATTGCATAGTCAATTGATATTTTTGTACAATCGTTATATGCCTTATTCAAAAATTCATAATATTTTGGATTTGAAAAATCTGGTAAATTTATTAGCAAATTATACTCATTTGGTATATTAACTTTGCATTCTTCTAGCATATTTTTAACATTAAAAATGAACATTCCAGCATTCCACAAATATTTTTTACTTTGATAATATTCATTTGCTAATTCCAAATTTGGTTTTTCAACAAACTTAGAAACCTTTAATACTTTGCTACTGCCTGGTTCAAATTTTATATATCCATAACCAGTTTCAGCTCTCGTAGGTTCAATCCCTATAGTAACAATTGCGTTTGTATTATTATTTACAAACTCATTAGCCAAAACTATATCATTTATAAATTTTTCTTCATTTTTTATATAACTGTCTGAAGAAATACAAACAACATTTGCATTTTTATAAATGTTCCTAATATATATGGTAGACAACAAAATACATGGTGCAGTATTCTTAGAACAAGGCTCAGTTATAATATTTAAATCTTTTATATCAGGTATTTGTTTTTTTATTTTATCTATATAATTATAATTTGTTATTATAAATATTCTATCACTAGGAATCAATTTATTGATTCTTTCATATGTCATTTGCAACATAGATTTTTCATTTAACAGTGATAAAAATTGTTTTGGATTGTCAGGTGTAGACTGAGGCCAAAATCTAGTACCAATCCCACCTGCCATTATTAAGGCACATAACATACTATTTCTCCTTCTTTTTAACAAATGATGGTTTTCCGTTTATATATTTAAAGAAACCAAACGAATAAATTATTCTCTTAAATCTTGCTTTATTAAATTGTTTAAATAGACGATATATGCCTTCTAATCCTAATTTACTGATTTTTTCTGGTGCTCTTTTAATTTTGCCAGAAACGAAGTCAACAGTTCCACCACTTCCAATAGCAAATTTAACACCTAACTGTGTCAATTCTTTTAAATTATCTCTCATAAAAAATTCTTGTTTTGGAGCACCAAATCCAACAAAAATTATATCTGGTTTTGATTTTTTTATATGAGACATACAATCATCTACAAATTTTTTAGAAAACGGATAATCTTCATATGAAGGTGAATAACCATCTACTTTTATTCCATATTTTTCTTTTACATTTAACACTGCCTGAGCATTTGAATCTTCTTTTCCCCCCAAGAAGTACAATTTCATGTTATTTTTTTTCGCATATTCACAAAAATCATATACAATTTCACTGCCAGATAATTTTTCTACTTTTTTAAATTTCTTATCTTTTAATCTAGCAAATTTTAATGGAACTTGTCCATCTATAGTAGCATAATTAGAATTAACAAAATCATACAAATCTTTATTAGTATTTGCCAATCTAATAATTTGTGCATTTAATGTTACAATACACTTAGTTTTTTCATTATCTATTTTAAATAAATCTTTTTTATTTTTAATATTTATATTTAAATTACAATATTTCATAACTCTATTATAATGAAACTATATTTCATTATACCTCCTTTACCATATTTTTTATATCAGAATAATATTTTTCAAACATCAGTTTTAATTGTAATAATTCATTTAAATGTCCACTAGTTGATGAAATAAATAATACCTTTTTCATATCATATAACACCTTCTTATATCATTATAACAAAAAAGAAATATAATTAAAATATATTCCTTAAAATAATTATTTAAAAATATAATTTCCCATGCGGTAGTTGTCAATAACACTTAAATATTTTTAAATAGAACCGTACTTTTATCATACAGATATCTTAGACCAGCTAATAATATATCACATATCTTTTTTATAATAACAGCAAAAAATATTGAAAGTAATATAATTAAAACAATGTTAATAAACAAATTTTTTGTTAAAAATAGGACAGAAAATGAATTCAGTATAAAAATTTGATGAACTAAATATATATAATATGAATATTTATCTGAAAATGAAAATACTATGTTATTTTTAATATTAAATTTGCTTATTGTTTTATATAATATAATAAATAAGACTGAACCTAACATTACATGACCATAATTAGTAATAATTTTAGCATGCAAATTAAATATATTTGGAAGGAGAATTGGTATTTTTTCTTGATATATAATTGCATACGGAATTATAAGCAAGAAAGAAATGAAAATAAAGAATACAAAAGTTTTGTCTTGCTTTATAGTTTTACAACACTTACTATAAAAATATCCAATTATAAAATTGTTTATCCAACTTATTTCTATATTAACAATTCCGTATTCTTGGAAAAGTTGCATAAAAAACATAAATATTAAAAAGTACATAAAATTCTTTTTAAATTTATTTGTTTTAAAAAGAATTTGTAAAACTGGTACCAATATATAACATAATAAAATGTAACTAACAAACCAAGTATGTGAAAGGATTGATATATTTCCGGTAAATCCACCAAAACCAATAATACATCCAAATATTTTTTTTAAAGAATATTGCCTTTTTAATAAAACAAATTCAAGTAATAATGATATTATAAAAACAATTATATATGGGAATAGTATTTTTTCCATTCTTTTTTTATAAAATTCTTTAATATTACTAATTTTCTTTTTTCCATATAAAAAGCCAGACACAAAAAAGAATAATTGGACACCAGTATTAATCCAAAAAGCAAAATTATTATTTAAACCTTGCAATATATGACAACTAATTATCATTATCATGGAAATTAATCTTATAATTGAGATAGAATAATCTTTATTATTCATGTAAACCACATCCAGCAATTATTATACCACGTATAATGTAAGTAAGTAAATTTAAAAGTTGAAACTTTTTGATATTTTATGAATTTTCAATTGGAAGTAATTTTAAACTAAATAAAAGAATTAAGTATAATTATAGTATAATATTATTTAAATTTCTTTGTGGTTATAATAAATGAAAAGTGAAAATATAAAAACACTTAAATAAAAATAATAGGAGAACTATTTTTCAATATATTTCACATGATAAAAAATTAATTGGAATAATTATGATCCCAAGGTTATTTTCAAAGAAGTTGAAAAATAGGAATCCTATTGATTACACAAATCAAACGGAAGGCAAATACACTAAACTTAACCACTAGACATATGTTTACACTAACTGTAAAAAAAGATATAGAAATTGTCCTCTTGTTAAATTTATATATGATTCAAGTTTTGTTCAAAGAAAAACTGATGTTATTAATTTTAGAAAAGTTATTGATTTAACTACAGAAAAATTTGAAGAATTATATAAAAACATTAAAAAAAGGCGATGAAAATAAATCTATTTGTCAAATAAAAATACGTCAATAATGGTTATTTAAAAACTAAAAGAATTGATTTATCCATGCTGTTAAATATAAAAAAAGAAACACAATAAAAAGTATGAATACACTAACAATAGAATTGATAGAAGTAATCATACTTAAAATTTACGAATAATATTGAATTATAGAATCCACTATTCTTTTGCTGGCATTACCATCACCATAAGGATTAGAAGCCTTGCTCATTGAATCATATACATTCTTGTCATTAAGAAGTTTTTTTGCTTCTTTATAAATTACATTTTCATCGGTTCCGACCAACTTCAACGTTCCTGCTTCTATACCCTCAGGTCTTTCTGTAGTATCTCTTAAAACTAGTACCGGTTTCCCTAAAGATGGGGCTTCTTCCTGTATTCCACCACTGTCTGTCATAATTATATAAGATTTATTTATAAAATTGTGAAAATCAAAAACTTCTAATGGTTCTATCAATTTAACCCTACCACAGTTTCCCAATACTTCGTTTGCTATTTCTCTAACTATCGGATTTTTATGAATTGGGTATACTACTTTAACATCATCAAATTCATCAATGATTTTTTTTATTGCTTTAAATATTCTGTACATTGGTTCACCAAGATTTTCACGTCTATGTGCAGTCAAAAGAATCATTCTATCTTTTCCTACCCAATCTAAAACTTCGTTTGTATAATTATCTGATACAGTTGTTTTCATTGCATCTATTGCTGTATTACCTGTGATAAAAATTCTATCTTTATTTTTACCTTCTTCAAGTAAATTATTTGCACTTAATTTAGTCGGTGCAAAATGTAAATCAGCTAAACAGCTTACCATTTGTCTATTCATTTCTTCTGGATAAGGTGAATATTTATCATATGTTCTAAGGCCTGCTTCTACATGCCCAATATCAACCTGATTATAAAAAGCTGCAAGGGCACCCGCAAATGTTGTTGTCGTATCACCATGAACTAATATAATATTTGGCTTTACTTCTTTAATAATATCTTCCAAACCTTGAATTGCACGTGTTGTTATATCAGTTAAAGTTTGTCCTTGATGCATTATATTTAAGTCGTAGTCTGGTACAATTTCAAAAGTGGTTAAAACTTGATCCAACATTTCTCTATGTTGAGCAGTTACACAAACTATACATTCAATTTCTTTTCTTTTTTTTAATTCTTTAACAAGTGGAGCCATTTTTATTGCTTCTGGTCTTGTTCCAAAAATAGTCATTACTTTAATCATTTTAAATTCTCCAATCATAAACTAAACAATTTATCAATACTTTCCAAAATAGCTTTATTATAATTATCTAATGTATTTATTTTCTTATTTTTTTTAACAGTTTCTCGCAAAGGTTCTATTATATTATCATATCCATCAACATCTTCAACATATTTTTCTAAATGTTTTGGTATAAATAATTCTAATCCTAACGTTTTTGCCTCTAGAATTACCATTCCTTGTCCTTCATATCTTGACATTAATATAAATCCATCCATTTGACTCATATAATTAAAAGGATTTTTTTGATTACCTAAAAATGTTACGAAATCAGATAATTTATTTTTTTTAACAATATTATTAAGGATATTTCTTTCTGGACCATCGCCAATAATATATAAGTGAACATCCTTACGATACTTAATTAATTCATTTATTTTATAAATCAATATATCAAAACCTTTTTGATAACATAATCTCCCAACAGACACTAAATTATACTTACTACTATCAACTTGAAAATTCAAAGGCAACTTGCTTTTCTCAATTATTTCTTTTGTATCTATAAAATTTGGAATAATAAAGAAATTCCCTTTTATATTTTTATTAACTCTTTGAAATGGTTCGATAACACCAGACGAAACTCCGACAAATTTATTAAAATAATAATACTTTCGCTTAAAGAAATGATGTAACACTTTGTATTTAGGCTCACCTTTCAATTTTTCTGAAACATCATTATGTATCCACATGATTTTAGATGTGGCACCAGTTAAAATTGCACAAAGTGCAGTATGATTTTGATAACTATCAAAATCTATTGCAATATCATACTTTTTTATGCATTTTTTATATTTTGAAGTAAACAAAATTTTAAATATATTAAAATATAAAAATTTAGATAAAAACATTGGCTTAGGCAAATATATAACTTTTATATTTTTAGGAATTTGTTGCTCAAAAAAATTACTTTTTTCAAATAGATATAAATCAATTTCACAATTTTTATTTTTATAATTATTAAGTAAATTAATAAGAGATTTTTGAATTCCTCCTACATTTAAATTATCACTAAAAATAGCTATTTTCTTCATTTTTTACTTACCCCTATTAGTTATATATTTTGCAAATCTTTCAGCTTTATTTTTTGTATTAATATTAAGTTTTAAAAATTTATTGATTTTTCTTGCAAGAGGTTTTTTTTCATCTAACCAAGTTCCAGTAAATACATGTATAGAAACAGAATCTTTAGAAGGATTACATAAAATATTATCAGGATATACAACTATATCATCCTTTAGCACTTGATATTTATTTCCTATTTTACATCCAAATTCATCTATTAAAATATCTGATACTAAAATAGTATTATTATCTTCAAACTTAAAACTATACTTCTCTAATTCATCATAATGTTTCAAAACGGCTTTAAGTAAAGGATGATGTTTTTCCGCACCAAACACTGCTGTAAATGGAAATTTAGGGGTTTCAAATCCAACAAATGCACGATGATTTAAAAATTTATCAAAATTATCTAATATTAAAACATCTGTATCCAAATAAATACCACCCTCATTATAAATTACATAAGCTCTAATATAATCACTCACATAAGCCCACTTTTTTGCTTCATATGCAGCTTTACAAAACGGATGCGAATTAATATCAAAATTTTTTTCATTCCATTCAATTATTTCATAATCCTTTAAATGTGGAAGCCAAGTTTTCATACATTTTTTTATATCTTTTGGTTTATCTTTTCCACCTACCCAGACATAATGTATTTTTTTTGGTATCATATTTACTCCTCCTTATTACAATTACTAACACTATAATATAATAAAATTAATGATAAAGTCAAATATATTGAAACCGCTGGTGCAGAAATAACATGTCCAACTAATGTAGATATGACAATACCTAAAACGAATGATATTAAATAATGACATGTTAATAATTTAATAGTTTTAGTTTTAAATATTTTCAATAGTATTTCGATAAAGATTAATATTGAAGGTAAATAAATAAGGATACACCCTATAATTCCAAATCTAAATATAGAATCAAATGGATCCATTTCAATCAAAGTTATTGATAATTTACTATCTTTACCTTTATCAAATGAAAAGCCAAAAAGATAGTTAATAACCGGTTGTTTCCTCATATAAAGCAAGTTTTCCTTTAAATAATTATCTCTATTACTTAATATTTTATTTATAAACTTTTCAAAATCACTTTTTTCATCATTAACAGGAATAAAACTATTAAAATTCTCTTTAACTGGACAAGACATATTAACATATTTTTTGTGTGGAGTAACCCTGAAATTTTCAAAATGATTAATGATTTTATCTCCACCAAATAATTCTATAAATATGATGATTAATAATATTATTATATTAAATAATACTTTTTTATTTTTCTTAATAAACGAAATTGCACATACAAAAAATTGTACTATGATAACCGATACTAACGACGTTTTAGTTCCTATTGAAATCATTACTATACACAACAAACACATAAAAACCAAATTTAACATATTATATAATTTTTCACCCTTATTAAAATATAATAAAGATATAGGCAAGGCTATTGTAATAATTGCAGACATCTCATTTGCAGAGTAAAACCACCCAGAAAAGCCTCTAGATTCTATTCCATATGAATAAAAAGAAGTGCCTGTAAAAATAGAAATTAATATAATTATAATATAAAGCATTAAGTTTATAAAAAACAATTTATTATAATTATTTAATTCGATTTTTAATGATTTAAATAATATAAATAATGATATAAGGGTTATAGGAAAATAAAAATATTTAACAAAATATACAATTATTTGAGATAATGATACATCATTTGAATAATGTAACAAAAAATATATAATAAAATATAAAAATAAGCATATAAAATAAATGAACAGTCTTTTTTTACCTAAAACAATATTTTTATTGATAAAAATATTATATAAAATATACAATATAGAGAAAAGTAAAAAAGCACCTCTAAAAATGAAACCTATACTATAATTAATATTCGTATAGCGTATAGTAAGTGAAGTAATACAATCCAATATTGGTTGTAACAATATGAAGATTTTAAGTAATTTTTCTATTGTATTTTTTTTCATTAAAAATTTATTTTTCAATTTCAATGGATACATCATAATATATATCCATAAATTTTAATATATTCTTTACAATTTCATAATCTTCTTTAGTTACAACCACCTTGTCAAAACCTAAACTCATTTCTTTAAATAAAACATTATAAATATCAGGTAACTCATTTTTTAGCATTAAATTATTAAATTTTCTCATATCACTTCCATAAAATAAATCATTATTAGAAATATTGTTCAATTTTATAGTTCTATTATTTTTATTTTTATAAAAATTTAATATTGAAACATAATATGGGTATTTATATAAATCGTTATTTTTAATACGTTTTTCTATTGCAAATTTTATTATATTATATTTATCATTACTTTCTTTTTTAATATATCTTACATGATAATTCAATCCTAGTTTATTAAATGACCTATATAAAAAATATTGAAATTTATAGTTAGGAACATTAAAATGTTTTAATAACGATATTAAGGTTCTAAGTTCACCATTTAAAACATTCAAAACTCCCACTTCATTATTAATATAGTTACCTTCGAATATTCTATATTTTATAAACTTAAAATCAACTTTCTCAACATTAAGCATGCTAATATTATTATCTTCAACACAAAGCCAGTAAGGCATATTCCAAGTCAAATAATTGACAAAAACTTTTTTAAAGAAAACTTCTTTTCTCCAAAAAGCAAAATCTATATACAATTGTCTCCCAAGCCATAATGTTTGAAGTGCCAATTCATCATCACTATTCTTATATTTTCTAATTTTTTGTACACCAATATTATTTGAATTACCATCTATTAAATCTAAATCACCTAGTATAGCATCACAATTATTTTTTTCAAAATATTTTGCAGCTTTTTCAAAAACAAATTTATCTGTTAACAAATCGTCCGAATGTAATATATACACTAAAGAATTATCTTCTTCTATATACTTCATACCATTTTTAATTGCATTTAATTGATCGGCGTTTTCTTGATAAATATATTTTATTTTACCCATTAATTCTTTTTCTTTTATAAAACTCTCAACTATTTGTCTAGTATCATCTTTTGAACCATCATCAACTATAATTAGATTCCAGTTATTATATGTTTGCATAATAACTGAATTCAATGTTTCAATTATACTTTTCCCATCATTATAAGTTGGCATTAATATATATATTTTCATTTCTCATTTCTCCTTAAAATAACATCATAAAAAGTATCTGGACTAGTAACAGTTTTTTTCTTGTATGATAGTTTATGAATTTTATTACTTTCTTTTAGCTCTTGATAAAATTTGTTATCAAACTTATTACATAAATTTTCTTGTAGTTCATGTATACGCTGATTATTATACTCTATGGAATCAAATTTTAAGCGAATTAAATTATTTTTGTTATAACATAACGCTATGAAATAATCTATAAGAAAATAATCAATTAATAATTCTTCTGACTTCCAATATTCTTCAAATAAATTACACATTGTTTCATAAAGCAAATTGTTTGATCCGCCTATAAAAAAGCCACACCAATTTCCTTTAGATATACTAGTTTGTTCATTACATTCAAATTTAACGGTATAAAATTTGTCAAAATTTCCTTTTTCAAACAAATTATCAGTAAAGAAAATTGTAGAATCTATCCAAAATCCACCATACTTGCGTAAAAGATTAAACCTTAATATATCAGAAAAATGGGTTAATGATATAACTCCAGAATCCATTTTTTGCTTAATAAATTTAGGAATATTATAGTATTTGCTAATATTATTTTTATCAATAATTACGACCCTTTTATCACCAGAATATTTTTTTATACTTTCAACACACTTTTGCACTATAAAAGGAGCTGAATCTATGCCTTGCCACCAAAAAACCCAAATAATATTACTGGAAATATCGGATGAAAAATCATTGTAATTTTTATTGATTATATATGAATATTTTTTACTCAAATAATTCATTATTAGCATATTCTTTCTTATAATTAGTTTATTTTTCATTTTTGAAAATAGATTTAATTTATTAAAAATAAGTACAAGTGCGTTTGTAAAATACAATTTATAACCAAAAGACTTTATATATTTGAAACCATTTTTTTTCATTCAATAACCTCCTAATTACTCTTAAAATGTTTTTTATTTTTTAACATATATATTCCTCTATTAATTAACATTCTAAACGATTTATAAAATAAATAAAATATTAAAAACAAGCATATAAAAATAACAACTGAGAATATTAACACTAAAATAATCCATGAAAAAACATTTGTTATATTCAAATTAATAATATTATATAACGATATAAAGCCTAATGATATAAATATGACAGAACAATATAAAATAAAATATTCGTAACTAGATTTTTTAAACTTATTTTTATAAATATACATTGCATTTTGAACAAAAGTTGTAGACATTTTAGAAACAACTGTTCCTATTAAAACACCAGCTATCCCTAATTTATTTACTAACAAAATTGATATAACTACATTTAAAATAGCTTCAGCTATAGTTGATACTTTTGTTTCTTTAAATAAACCAACTCCATTAATAAAAATTGCAATTGGTTTTTCCGCAATAATTTGAAATGCTGAGAAACAGAATAAAAATAAAACAAAATTATTCACAACATATTGTTTTCCAATCCAAAATGTTATTAAACTATTTAAGAAACCATATAACATTATAAATACGAAACTCGCAATAAAAAGCAAAAATATATTAAGTTCAGTGAAAACGCTAAAAGTTTTTTCTTTGCTTTCTTTAAAGAAGACATTTGCAAAACTTGGTGTTATTGATGACGTCACCAAATATACAGTATCTGTAATAAATTTAGTAATATATACATATGATGTATATATTATTACACTTATTGGATTTATAAATGCAGAAATCAAAATTATATCTGTATTTGAATTTAATAATCCAGCAATTTTTCTCCAAATAACATCCTTTGTTCCTTTTAAATATTTCAAATCAAATGATTCATCATTTTTTAACCATGGATACATTTTATATATTTTATGATTTACAAATATATCAATAAAAATTGTAATAAATATTCCAGGTATAATAACAAAGAAATAATCAATTCCTAGTAATACTAAAATTATTTCAATTAAGCTTTCTATAATTTTAATGCTTTTTATATAGTGATTAACTTTATATATTTTTTGATCAGCTTCTAAAACATACCTTGGAGCGACAAAAAAATAATCAACTACATTTCTAAATATAAATATTATAAATATAATTTGCATATACATAGAAGAAATTTCAGCTTTAGTAAAATATTTAACAAAAAAACTTAATACAAATGCTATTAGCATCATTAGCAAACCAATTACTTTATAAAACTTTCTTGATGTACTATAAATTTTATTAACTTTTTCGTAATCTTCTTCGGCAAATGCGTTGTATAACTGCTTATTAATTATAAGTCCAAAACCAATGTCAGTTATAACAATATAACTAAAAATTTGATAAAATAATTGGTTTAAAGAATAAATATCGTTGCTTAAACCATTTACAAATACTTTTACTTTTATAAAGCCAATAACACCTATCAAAAGGCTAAAAAAAACATTTGATATTGAATTTTTTAATGATTTATTTGTTCTCATCTAATCCCTCAAATTTCCTGTTTATCAAATAATCAACAAATCTTTTTGTTGCATTTCCATCATTCATACTACTATATTTTTTATTAAACTTTTTTAATTTTTCAGCATAATTTTTAAAATATTTTTCTTGATATTTAAAAACTTCATATAACTCCCTTTTGTTATAACATATTGGTCCTGGCATTTCATTTTTATAATCTATAGAAAAACCTGGTGAGTAATCATATTTTTCATAATCATATGGAAATAATATGATTTTTTTATTTGTCAATGCAAATTCATGAATTGAAGATGAATAATCCGAAATCAAAATATCTACAACTGGATATAAATCTACAATATCGGGCACATTACAACAATTTATAAAATTAGAATTTTCAAAAATTGATTTATCTATTTTAGAATTTAACAGTGGATGTAATCTTATTAAAAACACATAGTCTTTAAAATCTTTTAAATCCTCTATCTCTATTTTTATATCATCTTTGTCTAACAAATCATTTCTATATGTAGGTGCATACAAAACAACTTTTTTATCTAAAGGGATATTATATTTATTTTTTAGTTTTATAATTTTATTTTCTTCTAAATCTTTAGATTCAACAATAGAATCCATGCTTGGAACACCTAACGTAAAAGATTTTTTATTAAAACCAGTTTGGGCACGTATAACATCTTCGTCTTCTTTACACATAGCAATATATACATCCCAATCAACTGCATGTTTTACAACACCATTAATACAATCTATAATTTCACCTGTATTTTTTGCTGTTTTTGCACCATTTTTAATAGGACCATGTCCATGAAATGTTTGAATATATAATTGATTTTTTTTCTTTTTAATAACCGTTTTAACACTATCGCTTAAAATCCAATATTTAGCTTTTGCTATATAATAACAACATTTTAGTGTTTTATAATAGCACACATCTTTTTTATCTAATTCGCTAACATCTGTACTTTTATAAACTAAATATTTAATTTTATATTTTTTAGGATAATGTTTTTTTAAATATAGGTATATTGCTTTAGGGTTACCATCTACTCTGTTTCTACTAGAAAAAAACACAATACAATTATCTTTTACTTTTACAAAACCAAAAATAATATTTATAATTTTTCCCAATAAATTTTTCATTTTTTCACTCTCTCGTTTTTTAATATTTTAATATTATTATCCATTGCTGTTTCAAAATCATATAATGGATTCCATCCTAACTCAATTAATTTATCCGAATTTAGCACAGCATTCTCCATAGAATTGAAATTTTTTTCTTCATTTTTTGATGGAATATCAAACAAAAGTTTTACATTTGTTTTTTTAGATATAGTCTGAGCTAACTCAGCAATTGTAACAATAGAATTAGGATTCGATATATTATAAGCTTCTGCACATTTTCCTTTATCTAAAATAGTAAGCAATGCACAAATACAATCTGTTATATAACAATATGATCTTTTTTGAGTTCCCTTACTCTTCAAAACTATGTTTTCACCATTTAATCCCATTTTTACAAATAAAGATGAGATTCTATTATCTTTGCTCGTAGCTGTTGGGCCAAATATATGACAAGGCCTAACAATAACTACATTTAAATTATATTGTTTATTATAACTAATAGCTAAAGTTTCACTTGCTCTTTTGCTCATGGGATAACAAGAACGAGATTTTAAAATATCAACATAACCATAATTATTTTCGATTATAGATTCCATATCATCTATCTTTCCATATATCTCGCCAGATGAAACATATAATACTCTTTCAACATTATTTCTAACAGAAAAATCAAGTATATTGTTTAAACCTATAAAATTTCCCATCATTGTTCCGACCGGATCTTTATCAAACAATTCTGGATATGCATTGGATGCTGCATGAATTATATAATTTATAGAATATTTTGTATTTAAAGGGTCAATAACATTTTGAATCAATATTTCAAAGTTTTTATCATTTATATATTCATTGAATCTATGTTCTATTGAGTCAATATTTAAAGCATTTGCTACAACAGTAATGTTAGAATTAAAAAATTTATTTCTAAGCATAATTGTATCTACAAGAAAAGAGCCTATCATCCCAGTTGATCCAGTTATTAAAATTGTTTTATTGTCAAACTTTTTCCATTCAATATTTGAATTATTAATTATTTTTTTTAATTCTTCTTGGTAAAAAGGGTTATTTATCATTTAATCCACTCATCTCTTTTTACACTAAGTAAAGCTTTAAAAATTTCTAAATCATCTGGAGTTGTCAATTTTAAATTTTTTTCAGACCCAAGTGTTAAATAAACTTTTTTTTCAAGTTCCAACATCAAAGTACATGAAGCAACACTATTTGTAATTCCTTTTTCCAATGCCTCTTCATGTAATGAAGCTATATCTTTTAAATAAAATGTTTGAGGTGTTTGTGTTCTAACTAATGTTGATCTATCAATTTGAGAAATTGCAAACTCCTTATTATCTGATTCTAACATAGCTTCTGCACATGGAATATAAGTTATTGCATTACCTTTTTGTTTACAAGTAGCAATATTATTTGAAATAATTTCATCTGATAACATCGGTCTAATTGCATCATGAATTAATATAATATCATTTTCATTGCATTCTTCTCTTAATTTAAAAATCCCATTTCTTATAGAACTTTGGCCATTTTCGCCACCTTTAACAATCCATTTCAATTTTGTAATATTAAATTGTTTACAATAAACCCTTAAAACATCTTCCCAACCTTCCAAGCATACAACTGCAATAGCATCTATTGCAGGATGTTTTTGAAAGCATTCCAATGTATAAATTATTACAGGTTTATCATTAACACTTAAAAACTGTTTAGGAATATCTTGACGCATTCTACTTCCTACTCCACCAGCTATTACTAAAGCAATATTCATAACATCATCCTTCCATAAATTTTTACTTCTTTTTAAATTATACCATATTTCTACATTTTTTTTAATCAAATGTGTTATTTTTACCATATATTTACAAAAAAAGAAAAATTTATATGAAGTTATTCAAATTTATTACTAAATTTTTGTATATAAAAACCTCACTTTTTTTACATAAAAATGAGGTTTTATCTTTTAATAATTTACTTTATCTTTTCTTTTTTTGAATTATTTTTTATTTTATTTATCTTATCATTACTATGATGTTCTACAACAACATTGGTTTTAACAACAAAAAACATAACAATTATTAATAAAATTCCATATATAAAGTATCCTAAAATTCTATCCTTTAATACATATACTATTGAAGCAAAAGCAAATAGCAAATTAATTGCATATATACATAAGACTGTTGCCCTTTGACTTAAATTTCTATTTAGTAATTGATGATGTATATGATACTTGTCAGGTTCAGAAACTTTTTCACCTTTTAAACTTCTTCTAATAATAGCAAATAAAGTATCAAGTATTGGTATAGCTAAAATAAGAAGAGGAATTATAAGTGAAGACATCATTACGTTTTTATATCCTGTTAAAGTTATAACAGAAATAATAAAACCTAAAAACATACTCCCAGAATCACCCATAAATATACTAGCAGGATTAAAATTATGAACTAAAAATCCTAAAGTTGATCCTAACATAATGAAAGTTAATAAAAAGCTTGTATCAAAACATCCTTTTAATGATGCTATAATTCCGATCGTTAAGAAAAATATAGAACTAATTCCTGCTGCAAGACCATCAAGTCCATCTATTAAATTCATACAATTTATACATCCCAAAATAAACAATATAGTTATAGGATAAGCTAAATATCCAAAATCAATATAAAAACCAAACGCACTTAGATCTTTTATTAATAAACCACCATAACATACTACAATAAGCGCAGCTAAAAATTGACCAATAACTTTATATTTAGCTGGTACAGGATTAATATCATCAATAATACCTGTAAATATAATTATAAAACTACCTATTAAAACTGAATTCATAAGAGGAGTAGGATTACAAAAAATCATATATCCAAATAAAAATCCAGCATATATTCCAATTCCACCAAGTCTTGGCATTGGTTTTTTATGTACCTTTCTAGCATTTGGCATATCAAGAGCACCCACATGTTCAGCAATCTTTTTTACAATTGGTATAAAAAGTGCGACAAACAAAAATGTACAACAAACCATTAAGATTATTTTTAACATAATATCTAATTCCATTTTACCACCTATATAATATTTTAACACTTTTACACCTATAAGGGCAATACTTTACTTATAATGTTTTCCCATTTATATTTTATTAAAGTCTTATTTATTTCTTCTGAAAGGTTATAGTCTTTAACTTCTTTTTCAGATATAGTTTTTATTAATTCATCTGTGTTTTTAACTAAAATAAGATTTGGTAAATTAAATTCTAGTAATTCTTTATTTTCAAAAGAAATAATATGTTTTTTCATTGCACTACACTCTAACACCTTATTATATATAATATGATTGCTATCATTTAATAAAGGAAAAAACACATAATCAAAATAAGGAATATAGTATTTTAAATTGTTATAATCAATAGAAGGTAAAATAACAGTATTTTTTAATGAATAATCCCTTAAATCAATAGAATCATCTAATTTACCTATTAATACAATTACGAATGTATTTAATGAATCAATTTTTTTTATCAAATTAAAATTTATATTTTTATCTATATTTCCATAATACCCTATTACTTTTTTATTCATAAATAAATATTTTCTTAAATTATCTGCTATTTTATTTTTAGGATTAATAAAATCCATTTCATTTATTCCATCTTTCATTAAGATTACGTTATCTCTAACACCTTCATAATAAATTTTATATTCTTCACATCTATAAGTTGCGATTAATGCTTCTTTCATAATATCTTTATAAACACCAATTGAATAATTATTATAGTATTTGTATTTATCTATTTTACCCATTATATCAATCCAAATAATTCTATCATCAACCATTTTAGCAAATGTATATTGCAAAAAATAAGTTATCAAAAATAATACTTTTCTATTTTTTAATAAAGGTAATAGTCTTTCTTGATTAGTAACTACAAATAAATTAGGTTCAACTTCTTTTAATTTTGATTCAAAATTTGTAGTACAAAAGAAACATAAAAAACCTTTTCTAGCAAATGTTCTTAATATATTCTGTGGTCTATCTATAGGATAATAGTCTAATGCTTCTGGAAAGACAATAATACCTTTATATGTATCTAATTTTTCTTTTATTTCTAACAAATCTGAATCTATTGGTTGCATCGAAGCAGTAACATATTTTTCTAAATCTTTTGACATAATTTCTTCTGTTTTCTTTTGTTGATTTACAAACATATCAAAAATTCCCATAAAATCACCTCATATAATTAGTATAACATTTTTTTTATAAAATAATTCACATTGATATTTATATATACAATTTATTTACAAAAAAATATGGATTATAAACTATCCATATTTTCATTATCTTTTTGTTTAGATTTCTTCTTATCCTCTTTTAACTTTAATTTTTCTTGTTTCAATTGTTCTTTTCTTTGTCTTTTTAATTCTTTTTTACTTATAGGTTCTTCTTTAATAGAATTCATTTTAATAGTTTTTTCTAATGTTTCTTCTATTTTCTTAACATTTTTGTTACTTCTAGTAGCTAATATAATTATCATTATTAATAACTCAATTATACAAAATGAACCTAACGCTATTGAAATATAAAAATACATTTTATTTTCTTTTTCCAATTTTTTTGAAACTTCATTATTATATCTTTGAAGTGTGTTTTCTTTAGCATCATAAGTATAGTAAGAAATTTCACCTGTATTTAAATTCATACCATATACAATTGGATAACCTTTATTATCAGTTAAAATTTCAAGTTCCATACCATTAATATCCATTTTATCTTTTGAATATCCTTTTAGTATTTTATCATCATCTATCTGATAAGGATAAATATTTATAGAATTGAAATTTAATTCTTTATATAATTTATAAGTATCATTATTATATATATATAAATTAATATTGCTATTTTCATCTTTTAAAGCTACTAAATTGTATTTTGTTATTTCTCCATAAAAAGCTAGAACTGATTCTCCTGACAAATCAATAGTCGTTTCTCTATAATTAGTTGGTATTGTAAGACCATCCTTTTTTCTAACAACAGTATATTCTTTATCATCAATTTTAACATTTATAGGGTTTGGTTCTTCTACAGTTGCTTTTATTACATAAGTTTTAACGTTTCCATTTTCTGCTGTTACCTTTACTTCTAATTTGTTCTCACCATCTACAAGTGTTATTTCACCTATTCCACTTACTGATGCTTTACTATCTTCTGTTTTCGCATTTAACTTAATTTTATAAGTTTCTTTAGGAAGAGTAATTGTATACTCTAATTTATCTTTATTAAATTCAGGTTTTAATTTATAACCTTCTATTTCTAAACTAGATAAATTATTATTTTTACTATATCTAACGGTTGGTGCAGTTGTTTTATTAACTACATTAATACTTTTAGAACCTTTAGAAACATTTTCAGCTACTTCATTCCAAGTATAATATGATGCACTATCTATATATACTTTTGCTGTCCCTACTGCTTTTGCCTTAAATTTAAAAGTATAAGATTTTGATTTTGTACTTCCATCTCCATAACCAACAATTCTTTGCGTTGTATTATCAAGAAGTGTTAATTTTGAAGTATCATAACCTACGACAAAATTCCATGAACCTAATGCTTCACTTGAAGAAATAGTAACAGTAGTAGTAATTGTGTTTCCTACTGTTACTGAAGAATTAGATTTAACGCTTATACTTGTGGATGCATATGCCTTAACACTAAATATAAATGTCAAAAAGAATGTTAATACTATAAATGAAATTTTTTTATTTTTCATACTTCCTCCTAATTAATAGTTCCTTGTCCTAATATATGTTTTTGAACTTTTAATAAATCCAATATATCAACTTTTCCATCAGAATTAACATCGGCTGCTTTTAAATATTCATCAGACAAATTTGAAGAACCAATTATATTTTTTTGAATTTTAAGTAAATCTAATATATCAATAGCACCATTACCATCAGTATCACCATTATATATTATTTTATATGTTTTAGTATCATTATTTATAGTAACACTTAAAGTATCACCTGTTTTAAATCTCTTATCAGATTTTACAACACCCTTACTATCTTTAAATACTATATTAGCGCTTGCATTTTTACTTTGAATTTCATTAATCAAATCTGTAGTTTCTTTATTATTTATACCATACATATATGTACCATCATTTTTAACACTTATATCATTTATAATATCTTGTACATTTGTTGAAGCAGCATTTACAAGTGCGAAATTAAATGTATAAGTTCTAGTAGTTCCATTCTCAGCTTTTACAGTTAAAGTTGCAATTTTTGTTTTTGTTAAATCTATAGTTCCTGTACCTGATACTGAGGATTTAGAACTTACTGGAAGACCTGTTATTTTAACACTCTTAGCATTTGATGGTAAATTTACTGTATATGTATTTTTATCTAAATCAAAAGTTTCTAAGATTTTATCATTTATTGTAACTGTTTTTAAATAATTATTAGGATTACCCTCAGATGGTAAAACTGATATTTCAGAAGGTAAATTATTATAAATAGGTATCTTAAATACAAAACTACCATCTACTGTTTTATTTTTACTATATCCACTATACGTTATAGAAGATTCACTCATTGCACCTGCTATATTAGTCATATATTGAAAACTAGTATTTATTACACCATTTTTTACATTAAATCTTTCTAAATAAATTGTATCTTGTCCAGCTTTTACATATCCATTTGCAATAGTTGAAGCACCGCCTGCAATTGCTTTTGCAGGAGAATTCCAACCCTTATTTACAGCAGTACAAAGGCCTAAAACAACTGGATTATCTGATGTATAAGCTCCTATATTATAAAAGTTATAATATCCTCCATTATATTCATTATTACCACACTCAAATTTTGTAGTTCCTGATATAGCAGTTGTTGTTTGACCAATTTCTTGAGCAGAACGCGAAGCTAAATGAATTGGACTTACACCAGTCATAGTAGCAGCTGTTATAAAATCAGATGAATAAACAAGTAAGTTAGGATAATTTGTTAATGTTGCCTTAACTGCTTCCAATGTGTGCAATTTACTATCATAAGAAAGTTTTTCAAAAGCAAAAATATTATATTCATTTAAATAGTTTCTTGGATCCATATAATAAGCAACTACTTTAGAGTTGGCAGCATACCAACTACTTCCTTCTTTTACATAAAATTTATCTGTTGTATAATCATATGAACCACCTGCTGTAGAATAATATCCTTGGTACTTACTATTAGTTAAACTTACACCTACAGCTGATTCTTTAGTTACAGCTGTATTAAAATCAACATTTGTATTATATGCTTCAAAACTCCAATTAGGATGATCATTATGCATCTTAATTAAATAAGGATGATAACTACTTGGAAATTTTGAAAGAACGTTATCTTTAAAATTTTGGTCTGTATCTTCTTTAGGAATAATTGTAACCCTATTTGAATATACCCAACCTGTTTTATCATTATATTTTACATAATACCAATTACTTATTTCACTTAATATTGTAATTTTTGAACCTGATGGAATAATTAGAGTTGATGTTGTTGATGTTGAAGGACCTACCCTTAGATTTTTGTCTTCAACTACAATAGCTTCTAAATTTTTATTTTTATCATTCATTATTTCTGCATAATCAGAGCAAACATAACCTATTTTATTTGAATAACTAATCTTATACCATGCTTTACTGCATCCTGAATTTGAAACCTTTACTTCATCTAGAACTGCAACTACATTTCCATACGACAATGTTGAATAAATATTAGAAGAAGTTGTTGCTTTTTCTCTAAAACGTAAGGTACTAGTAGTAACAACAGCTTGTTTAATATTATTATCATCTGCTTTAACACGTAAAGGAATGATGTTAAACAAAAAACTTAAGCATAATACTATTGAAATTACTTTCTTAATTTTTTTCACATAAATCACTTCCTTATCATACAAAACTATTATAACAAATTTCGACATTTTTGTACATATCATATTATCAATAAAGAAAAAAAGTCATATATAATGACTTTTCGTATACAAATTTAATATTGTATTCCCCAAATTACATGATGTTTAGCTTTCTCACCACAACATACACATTTATCATCTATTGGCTGTTCATCTTCTAAGATACATCTTGATTTACATCCTTTAATTTCCTTTATTTTTTCTTCGCATTCTTTATTACCACACCACATTGCATGAATAAAGCCAGGTTGTTTGTTTAATATATCTTCAATATCTTTTAAACTATGAGCTTCAAAAGTTAATGAATTTCTTCTTTCAAGTGCTCTATTATACATATCATTTTGTATTCTATCCAATAGTTCTTTTGTATATTTAAGTATATCTGTATCAACTGGAACTGTAATTTTTTCTCTTGTATCACGTCTTACAAAAACTAAATTATTATTAAGTAAATCTCTTTCACCAATTTCAATTCTTATTGGTATACCATTTACTTCTGCTTCTGCGAATTTAAATCCTGCTGATTTTTCACTATCATCTATATAAGCTTCTATATCATTTTCAAGTAATAAATTTTTTATAGATTGTGATTTTTCCATAACCTTTTCAGTCATTTTAATTGGTATAATTACTACTTGCTTTGGTGCGATTTTAGGTGGTAAAACAAGGCCATAATCATCACTATGAACCATTATTAATCCACCAATCATACGAGTAGTTGTACCCCAACTTGTTTGATATGGATACTCTTCTTTGTTTTCTTTATTTGTAAATTTCACCCCATAAGCTTCTGAAAATTTTTGACCAAAATAGTGAGAAGTTCCAGCTTGAAGAGCAACACCATTATACATAAGTGCTTCATTAGTTAAAGTATATTCTGCACCAGAAAATTTTTCTTTTTCTGTTTTTTTACCTTTTATTGATGGAATAGCTAAAACATTATGATGAAAATTATAATAAACATCCATCATTTGTTTAGTTTCTTTTTCTGCTTCCTCACTAGTAGCATGTATAGTATGACCTTCCTGCCATAAAAATTCTCTGCTTCTTAAAAAAGGTCTTGTTTCTTTTTCCCATCTCAATACATTACACCATTGATTATATAATTTTGGTAAATCCCTATAAGATTTAACATGAGTTGAATAGTAATCGCAAAATAAAGTTTCACTAGTTGGTCTAATACATAATCTTTCTTCTAACTTTTTTTCTCCACCTTGTGTTACCCAAGCAACTTCTGGAGCAAAACCATTTACTAGCTCACCTTCTTTTTTAAGTAAATTTTCAGGTATTAATAAAGGCATTTGACAATTTACATGCCCTAATTTTTTAAATTCTTTATCTAATATTGATTGCATTTTTTCCCATATAGCATAACCATTTGGCTCTATAACAATGCAACCCTTTACTGATGAATAATCAGCTAAAGAAGCAGCTCTTACTACATCAGTATACCATGAAGCAAAATCTACATCTCTTTTTGTAATTTTTTTATTTTCCATAACACATTTCCTTTCACAAAAAAAGAATGGTATTAAAGGAACGCAATTATTATCGTCGCGTGGTACCATCCTTTTGTTTTCTTAATTTAAATAACGGTAAGACTAAAAATCAAACCGGACTTTCTTTCGAAGTCAGTTCATAGGTAGGAATATTAATTTTTTATAATTGAGTTCACACTATCCTCAAATCACTTTTATAAAAATAATTAATACTATGTCCTAATCAACACATTTATAAATAAATTATATACTAAATACAATAATTAATCAATTATTTTTAAAGTTTTCATACCAATTTTTTACTTTATCTTTTGCTTTTCCAGCAATTTCTTTTACATCATCTTTTGTTTCATCCCATACATCACTAGCAGAACTTTTTATTTTATCCTTAAAATCTTTTATTTTATTATAGTTTTCTTGTCCTAACTTATCTTTAGCAAAATCTTTAATATTATTAGCACCTTTTTTTATAAGTTCTGAAGCTTTATTATAAGCATTAGAAGTTTTCTCGCTTATTTCTTCTTTATAATTAGGGAATTTTTTCATAATTATATTATCTATTTGGGTTGCTTCATTAAGTAATTCTTGTTTAGCTGCTGTACTTAAATCGTCAAATTTTATTCCTTTAATTTCGCCATCATAAAATATAAAATCAACTAGTGTAATAAAAGCTTGTTTGCAATCTTCTTTTATTTCACTTGCAGTATCACTATTTATAGCTTTACTAATACTATTTTTTAAACTTCCTACTTCATTTAAAACTATATTATCATTATTAGTTAACTCATTTGGCTTTTTTTCTTCAACTTTTTTTGTATCGATTGTAGTCGTTTCTTCTTTTACTTCTTTTTCAGAATAACTAGGTGTTGTAATCTTTGATTCATTTACTATACTACTAGTAGTACTTTCTACTACTTCATTGTTTGGTGTAGATACTTCTGTAATTATTTCACTCGAAGATAAATTATCATCATTTTTAACTGTGTTTTTAGTTGAACATCCTACCAAAACTATACTTGCCATAAAAATACTTATTATTTTAGAATTAATTTTAAAATTTTTCATAATATCACCTTCAGATATATTATACACATATTTTTTATAATTGCAAATTAAAATACAGGTTATAATAACCTGTATTTTTGTAAGCATTTTACTATTAGTTTAAATTATAATAGTTCTTGTTCTAAAACTTCTAATGGTTCATCTTTAAGTAAACCAACTTCTAAATCATAATCAGTTTTCTTATATTTTTTAGCACCTGTTCCTGCTGGTATTAATTTACCAATAATAACATTTTCTTTAAGACCATTTAATTCATCAACTTTTCCATGAATTGCTGCATCTGTTAAAATACGAGTTGTTTCTTGGAATGAAGCAGCTGACAAGAATGAATCTGTCTCAAGAGATGCTTTTGTAATACCTAATAATACTGGGCGACCAGTTGCTGGACGTTTTCCTTCGATTATTAGTTCCTTATTTATATCAGCAAAATGATTTATATTTACTAAAGTACCAGGAAGGAATGTTGTATCTCCACTATTAACAATCTTAATTTTTGAAATCATACGTTTTGCAATAATTTCAACGTGTTTATCAGAAATATCAACACCTTGTGAACCATAAACTTTTTGAATTTCAAGTAAGATATATTGTTGAACAGTAATTGGATCTGTAACAACAAGTAATTCTTTTGGACTAATTGCTCCATGTGTAAGTCTTTGACCTGCAACTACATCGCTATTTAATTCAACAGCAAGTTTAGCACCATAGTTAGAAACATGTTCTTTACTTTCTGCATCATTTGTTATAGTTATAATAAACTTACCACCATCTTCTTCAATCTTAGTAACACGACCAGTAATTTCAGAGATAGTTGCTTTTCCTTTTGGATTACGAGCTTCAAATAATTCTTGAACACGAGGTAAACCTTGAGTAATATCGTCTCCAGCAACACCACCAGAATTGATAGTACGCATTGTAAGTTGGGTACCAGGTTCACCAATTGATTGAGCAGCCATTATACCAACAGCTTCTCCTATTTCAACTATAGAACCAGTTGCTAAATTACGACCATAACATTTTCTACAAACACCATGTTCTGTTTTACAAGTAAGAACAGTTCTAATAGGAACTTTTGTAATTCCAGCAGCAATGATCTTGTCTGCAATTTGTTCAGTAATATATGTATTTCTTTCATACATAACTTCTTTTGTTTCAGGATTGATTATTTTTTTGTTTGTATAACGCCCTACTATACGATTATATAAACTTTCAACAACAGTTCCATCTTTTTCATTAATGAATGCTTCAACTAAAACACCTTGTTCAGTTCCACAATCTTCTTCTTTAACTATTACATCCTGAGCTACATCAACAAGTCTTCTTGTTAAGTAACCAGCATCTGCTGTTTTTAAAGCTGTATCAACTGCACCTTTACGTGCACCATGTGTTGCTAAGAAGAACTCAGATACGTTTGCACCTTCAGTAAATGATGAAGTTATAGGGATTTCTACAGCTTCTCCTGTAGGTTTCATCATAAGCCCACGCATACCTGCCATTTGGTTATAGTTACTCATATTACCACGAGCTCCTGAATCAATCATCATTGAAATTGAATTTTCTTTATGACTCTTAATAAATCCAGCAAGTTCTTCTGCTATACTGTCTTTAGCACTATTCCAAATTGCTACAACTTTTTCATATCTTTCTCTTTCAGTAATTAAACCACGTTGGAATTGTTTATTTACTTTATCAACTAAAGCTTGTGATTCTTCAATTACTTGAGTTTTTGTTTTAGATTCGATTATATCTCCTATACCAATTGATATACCAGATAATGTAGAATATTTAAATCCTAAATCTTTCATTTTATCAAGCATTATAGAAGTTTCAGTTGTTTGATAACGTTTATATATTTGAGCAATTAATTTCGTTAAAGTTTTTTTAGTAAATGGTTTAGTTAATTCCATTGAAGCTATTGCTTCTTTTATATTAACGCCATGATTTATGAAATATTTACTTGGAATAATCTTTTCAATATTTTCATCACTACCCTCATTTATATATTGGAAACTATCTGGGAAAATTTCATTGAATAATAATTTTCCAACAGTAGTCACTAAGTATTTATCCATATATATATCAGGGAATACTTTATGTTTAAATGAACTTACAGGTAAAGCTATACGAGTATGAAGTGTAATTTCACGTCTTTCATAAGCCATAATAGCTTCTGAATCGTTTTTAAATACTCTACCTTCTCCATCTAATCCTGCTTCTTCAATAGTAATATAATAGTTACCTAAAATCATATCTTGTCCTGGTGTAACAATAGGTTGACCATCTTTTGGTGATAGGATGTTGTTAGCACCTAACATCAAAATTCTTGCTTCAGCTTGAGCTTCATCACTTATTGGAACGTGTACTGCCATTTGGTCTCCATCGAAGTCAGCATTAAATGCGGCACAAACTAATGGATGAAGTCTTATAGCACGTCCACTAATTAGTTTAGGTTCAAATGCTTGAATACCTAATCTATGAAGTGTTGGAGCACGGTTAAGCATTACAGGATGTTCTTTGATTTTTTCTTCTACTATATCCCATACTCTAGGATCTTGATTTTCAATCATTCTTTTAGCGGCTTTAATATTGCTTGCAATTTCTTTTGAAACAAGACCATTTATAACATGTGGTTTAAATAACTCTAAAGCCATTTCCTTTGGAATACCACATTCATACATTTTTAAACTTGGTCCAACAACAATAACTGAACGAGCTGAATAGTCAACACGTTTACCAAGTAAGTTTTGACGGAAACGACCTTGCTTACCTTTCAACATACTAGATAAAGATTTTAAAGGTCTATTACCTGCACCTGTTATGTTTCTACCACGTCTACCATTATCAAATAAAGCATCTACAGCCTCTTGTAACATACGTTTTTCATTTTGAATAATTATAGAAGGTGCACCTAACTCCATTAATTTTTTTAAACGGTTATTACGGTTAATAACACGTCTATATAAATCATTTAAGTCAGAAGTGGCAAATCTACCACCATCTAGTTGAATCATTGGACGAAGTTCTGGTGGAATAACTGGTAATGCATTTAAGATCATCCATTCTGGACGATTACCAGATTGTTGAAATGCACTAAGAACATCTAAACGTTTAATAAGTCTTATACGTTTTTGACTTGTAGAATCTTTTATTTCTTCTATTTCTTTTTTTATTTCTTCTACTTCTTTATCAATATCAACTTCTTTAAGTAGTTCTTGAATAGCTTCAGCTCCCATCCCTACTCTAAAAGTATTTCCATATTTTTCGCAATAAACTCTATATTCTTTATCACTTATTATTTGTTTTTTCTCTAGTGTTGTACTACCTTTGTCCAAAACAACATAAGAAACAAAGTATAATACTTCTTCCAAATCTCTTGGAGACATATCAAGAACAAGTCCCATACGAGATGGAATACCTTTAAAAAACCAAATGTGAGAACAAGGAGTAGCAAGTTCTATGTGTCCCATTCTTTCACGTCTAACTTTACTTCTTGTTACTTCTACTCCACATCTATCACAAACGATATTTTTATATCTTAATCTTTTATATTTACCACATGAACATTCAAAATCTTTAGTTGGTCCAAAAATTTTCTCACAGAATAAACCATCTCTTTCTGGTTTCAAAGTACGATAATTTATTGTTTCTGCTTTTTTTACTTCCCCATAAGACCATGAACGAATTTTTTCAGGTGAGGCAATTGCTATTTTTAATCCTTCAAATTGATTAACATCCATTATTCCTCTTCCCCTTCCATCATTTTTTCAAAACCTTCTTCTATTTCTTTATCAATATCTTCTTCTGACTCTTCATAATCGTCAAAATCATCATATTCTTCTTGAACATCAGGTTCTGAAGGTTCAACATTCTCATTTATTACTTCATCATTAGATAAATAACTATCTTGTTCGTTTTCTTCTAAATCTTTAAGTTCAACAAAATTTCCTTCTTGATTTAATACTGTTATATCAAGACCTAAAGCTTGGAATTCCTTAATCAATACTCTAAATGATTCTGGTATTCCAGGTGTTGGAATTGGAGTTCCTTTAACTAATGATTCATAAACTTTAACACGACCAACTACATCATCGGATTTAGTTGTCATCATTTCTTGAAGTACATGAGCAGCACCATATGCATAAAGTGCCCAAACTTCCATTTCACCAAATCTTTGACCACCAAATTGTGCTTTTCCTCCAAGAGGTTGTTGAGTTACTAGTGAATATGGTCCAGTTGAACGTGCATGTAATTTATCATCAACCATATGGTGAAGTTTAATCATATACATTACACCAACACTAATTCTATTATCAAATGGTTCACCAGTTCTACCATCATAAAGAATTGTTTTTCCATCTTCATCAAGTCCAGCTTCTTTTAAAGCATCAACTATTTCTTCACGAGTAGCACCATCAAATACTGGAGTAGCAACATAAATACCTAAGTTTTTAGCCGCGATACCTAAATGCATTTCTAGGATTTGTCCAATATTCATACGAGATGGAACTCCAAGTGGATTAAGTAATATATCAACAGGACGGCCATCTGCTGTATATGGCATATCTTCTTCTGGAAGAATAAGTGAAATAACACCTTTGTTACCATGACGACCAGCCATTTTATCTCCAACGCTTATTTTACGTTTTTGAGCTATGTATACACGTACAATTTTAGAAACACCAGCAGGTAATTCATCAGTATCTTCTTTTGTAAATATTTTTACATCGTGAACAATACCTTCTCCACCATGTGGAACACGTAATGATGTGTCTCTAACTTCACGAGTTTTTTCTCCAAAGATTGCATGTAATAATTTTTCTTCTGAAGTAAGTTCAGCCATACCTTTTGGTGTAACTTTACCAACTAAAATATCATCATCTTTTACTTCAGTACCAATTCTTACAATACCGTTTTCATCCAAGTTCTTACGAGCATCTTCACCAACATTTGGAATATCTCTTGTAAACTCTTCAGGGCCTAGTTTTGTATCTCTACATTCAATTTGATAATCTTCTATATGAATTGATGTATAAACATCATCTTTTACTAATCTTTCATTTAAAATTACAGCATCCTCATAGTTATATCCATTGTAGTTCATAAATGCTACTGTAACATTTCTACCTAATGCCATTTCACCTTTTTCAGTACCAGGTCCATCTGCAATAACCATTCCTCTTGTTACTTTGTCACCTAACCTTACGATAGGTACTTGATGATAACAAGTTCCGGCATTACTACGTTCAAACCCATTTAAATAATATGTATCTTTACCACCCATAGTTTTTACAATTATTTTCTTAGAATCAACATAATCTACTACACCATCAGCGGATGCTATTACAACAGCTCCTGAATCACGAGCAGCAATTGCTTCTACACCTGTTCCAACAATTGGAGCTTCTGGTTTTAAAAGTGGGATTGCTTGACGTTGCATGTTTGCACCCATCAATGCACGTTTACCATCATCATGTTCTAGGAATGGAATTCCTTGTGTAGTAATTGAAACTACTTGTTGAGGTGATACATCTATAAAATCAACTTTTTCTTTTTCTATAATTATATTTTCACCACGATAACGAACTGGTATACGATTATCTACAAGTTCATCATTTTCATTAACTTTTGCAGTTGCTTGTGAAATATAATGTTCTAATTCTTCATCAGCTGTCATGTAAACTATTTCATCAGTTAATTTACAATTATTTACCTTACGATAAGGTGTCATAATAAATCCATAATCATCAACTCTAGCATAACTTGCAAGTGAAGTTATAAGACCAATGTTTGGTCCTTCTGGTGATTCGATTGGACATATTCTACCATAATGTGATGGATTAATATCACGTACTTCCATACTTGCTCTATCACGAGAAAGCCCACCAGGTCCTAAAGAAGATAAACGTCTTTTATTAGTTAATTCTGCAACTGGATTTGTTTGATCCATGAATTGAGAAAGCTGACTGCTACCAAAGAATTCTTTCATTGCAGCTGTAAGAGGTCTAATATTAATCAAAGTTTTTGGAGTAACATCGTCTATTTCTTGAGTTGACATTCTGTCTCTAATAACTCTTTCCATACGACTTACACCAATTCTAAATTGATTTTGTAATAACTCTCCTACTTGTCTTACTCTACGGTTTGATAAGTTATCTATTTCATCAAAATTACCAACACCTTCAAGTAAGTTTAAATAATATGATACTGAAGCATAAACATCAGATATAGTTAAACGTTTTTCATCTATTGTTTGATCATTACCAATTACTTTAATTACTTTATCCGGATTTAATTTAGAATAAACTTTAACAATTTGAACTTTATTATATGAATCAAGTTCTTCGTTAATTTGTACTTCTGTAACACCATATCCGTTTTCAAATATTTCTTTTAATTTTTCTAAAACTTCTTTATCAATTAATGTTCCCTCTGCAAATACAACTTCATTATCTACTTTAATATCTTCAGCTAATTTGCAACCTAAAATTCTTTCAGTTATATTTAATTTTTTATTATATTTATAACGTCCTACTTTCGCTAAATCATAACGGAAAGCATCAAAGAATCTTGAAATTAATTGATTTTTAGCACTATCAAGTGTAGATGGTTCTCCAGGTCTTAATTTAGAATGTATATCAATTAAAGCCTCATCTGTATTTTTATTAGGATCTTTTTCTAATGTTTTATTAATATAATCATCTTCACCAAATAAACCGATTATATCTTCATCATTAGAAAGTCCAAGTGCTCTTAATAATGTTGTAATAGTTACTTTTCTAGTACGATCTATTCTTACATAAACAATGTCTCTAGCATCTGTTTCATACTCTAACCAAGTACCACGTGTAGGAATAATTTGAGATGTAATTATTAATTTTCCATTTTTCTTATCTATTTCTTTTCCAAAATATACACTAGGTGAACGAACCAATTGTGAAACAATAACACGTTCTGCCCCATTAATAACGAAAGTTCCACTTTCTGTCATTATGGGCATATCTCCTAAGAATATTTCTTGTTCTTTTACTTCACCAGTTTCCTGATTAAATAAACGTGCAGCTACCTTTAAAGGTGCAGCAAACGTTGCATATCTTTCTTTGCAACCTTTGATTGAATATCTTGGTTCATCAAATGTATATTCTCCAAATTCTAACGACAAATTTCCTGTAAAACTTTCAACAGGAAAAATATCTTCAAAAACTTCTTTTATACCTTCTGTAATAAACCAATCATATGATTTTTTTTGAATTTCTAATAGATTATTTAATTCAATAGCATTTTTTGTTTTTGCGTATGTACGTCTTTCTCGGTGATCTCCAAATTTTTTAACTTTATAAGTCACTCATTTCACCCCTATAACTATAATAATATTTAATGCATATACTTGACTTAAAGTATACGCCACCAATTTACAATTATACCAAACGTAATTCAATGTGTCAATGATTTACAGCTTTAATAACATAAAAACCTTTATTTTTTTCAACTATTGTTACGTCATAGAATTGTTCTAATTTTTTTGTTATTGTTTTAGCCCCTTGATCTTTGTTTATAACTATCCAAAGTTCTCCATTTTCGTTTAGGTGTTCTTTGGCTTCAAATAATATTTTATATAAAACTTCATTTCCTACCCTAATTGGTGGGTTACTTACAATAAAATCATATTTTTTATTAATTTTTTCATATATGTTACTTTCAAAAATGTTAGTATTTGCATTATTAAGTTTCGAATTTTTAATAGCTAAAGATATGCTTCTTTTATTTATATCAATCATATCTATTTTTTCTTTTGTTTTTAATGACAAGTATATACCAATTGGACCAATTCCACATCCAAAATCAAGTATTTTTCCCCTAAATCTATCTATTTCTAAATTTTCAAGTAGAGTTCTTGTCCCAAAATCAAGTTTGTTTTTAGAAAAAACGCCATTATCTGTATAAAACTTTAGTTCAATATCATTTATTTTCGTAACATATATTTTTTCATTGCTTTTTATTTCATCATTTGTAAAATAATGAGACATTTTTATCTTCCTTTTTAACGGTTAAAGCCCATACTAAATAAATTAGTATAGGCTACCTATAATAAATTCAATTATTTTAATTCGATTGAAGCTCCAGCTTCTTCAAATTTAGCTTTAATTTCATTAGCTTCATCTGCAGATGCTTTTTCTTTAACTACACCACCATTGTCAGCGATGTCTTTAGCTTCTTTAAGTCCTAATCCTGTTATTTCTCTAACTAATTTAATAACAGCGATTTTGTTAGCACCAGCACTTGCTAATACAACATCAACACTGCTTGGTCCTTCTTCAACAACAGCACCAGCTACAGGAGCAGCTACTGCTACAGCACTTGGATCAACACCAAATTCTTCTTTCATTGCATCTACTAAATCTTTAACTTCTAAAATTGTCATTTCTTTAATTGAATCAATTATTTCTTTTGTACTTAATTTTGCCATTTTATATTCCTCCTTATTTAATTATTTTTCTAAATTTTGACTATGTAAGTCCAAACAAATTGCAAAGTCACGAACTGTGCCCATTAAGCCAGCTGCAACCATAGTAAGTAATGTATCTCTTGATGGGATTGCTGCAAGTTTTTGAAGCATAGTTACATCAGCAACTTCTCCATCTACTATTCCAACTTTTAATTCTAAAGCTGGATGTTTTTTTGCAAATTCACTTAATGTTTTGATTGGTGCTATTGTATCTGTACCAAACGCTATTGCTTTTGGTCCTTCTAGAACACCTAAATCAATATTTAATGAATTCATAGCTCTTGTTGTTAAAGTGTTTTTATATACTTTAAAGTCTGAATTGCTTTCACGTAATTTTCTTCTTAGTTCATTTGTTTCTGTAACAGTTAAACCTTGATATTCAAAAATTACTACTGAAGCAGATTCTTTTACTTTATTGCTTATTTCATCAACAACAGATTGTTTCTTTTCAATAATCTTAATGTTTGCCATGAAACACCTCCTAATCATAATAATCACCAAACGTAACTTAACAAAAGACCTTACGTAAACAGTAAGGCCTTAAAAAACATATTCTAAGTCCTCGGTAGGAAATATTAAGCATTGTGTGCTCCTACTGTCTACGGTACGGTACAATATACGAATGTGTACTAACTTTTCAAACAAACTGATTATAACATATAATCAATTAATTGTCAAAGCTATTTATATCAACTTTGATTCCAGGTCCCATTGTAGAAGAAATTGAAATATTTTTTACATATGTTCCTTTTACAGTTGCTGGTTTTGATTTTAATATTAATGCAACAAATGCCTTAATATTTTCCATTAAAGCTTTTTCATCAAAGCTTACTTTTCCAACAATCACTTGTACATTTCCATATGTATCAGTACGATATTCTACACGACCTTTTTTAACATCTTCTACAGCTTTTTTAGTATCAACTGTAACTGTTCCAGTTTTTGGGTTTGGCATTAATCCTTTTGGTCCTAATACTCTACCAATTTTACCTAAAGCAGGCATCATATCTGGAGTAGCTATCATAACATCAAAATCAAACCAATTCTCTTTTGATATTTTTTCAATCATATCCATATCTCCAACATAGTCTGCTCCTGCTTCTTTAGCAGCTGTAGCATGTTCTCCTTTAGCTAAAACTAAAACTTTTTTTGTTTTTCCTGTTCCATTTGGAAGAACTGTTGCCCCTCTTAATTGTTGATCAGCTTTTTTAGTGTCTAGATTTAAACGTATAGCTATTTCAACTGAAGAATCAAAATTAGTTATAGAAGTTTCTTTTACTAATTTAACAGCTTCTTCTAATGTATATGCTTTAGTTTTTTCTACTTTTTTACTAGCTTCTACATATTTTTTACTTTTTTTCATACTTTTACCTCCTTATGTGGTTTTAACACTTTATTGTTTTTTTGTTTAAGCGTATTAACGGTTTTTTCCTCCCACGTAGGAATACTATTCAGAAATTTCAACACCCATATTAAGTGCAGTACCTTCAACTATTTTCATAGCTTCTTCTACAGTATATGCATTTAAATCTGGTAATTTTATCTCAGCAATTTCTTTTAATTGTTCTTTTGTTATTTTAGCAACTATTTCTTTTGATCCTTTTGCAGAACCTGATTTAATTTTAGCAGCTTTCTTAATTAAGAATGCAGCTGGTGGAGTTTTAATTACGAAATCGAAAGTTCTGTCATCATAAACAGTAATTTCAACTGGTAAAATATCCCCCATTTTATCTTTAGTTGCATCATTATATTTTGTACAGAATTCTTGTAAATTAATTCCTGCTGGTCCTAATACAGTTCCGACTGGTGGAGCTGGTGTTGCTTTACCTGCAGGTATTTGTAATTTTATTTTTTTAGTTACTTGCTTTGCCACGAAAAACACCTCCTATATTTTTTTTCGCGTGTGGTCATAATGATATACGCTTAGACTCAATCTCCCACTTGCTCTATATTTAACAAAATATAGCAATATGATAATAACACATTTTATATATTTTGTAAATAATTATTTTTAACTTTTAGATATTTGTGCGATTTCTAATTCAACAGTTGTTTCTTGTCCAAATAAATCAAGTAAAACTTCAATTTTATTGTTTGGAATATCGATGCTTTTAATTTTACCATACATTCCAGAGAATGGACCATCATTTACTTTAACTACATCGTCAATATTTAAATCATTTCCAATATCGATTCTGCTCATTCCCATAGAAGATAATATTTTATCTACTTCTTGTGGTGTTAAAGGAAATGGTTTAGCGCCTTTACCAGAGGAACCTATAAATCCTGTAACACCTGGTGTATTACGAACTATGAACCAAGCTTCATCCGTCATAATCATTTCTACTAAAATATACCCAGGAAACATTTTTTTTACTTTTTCTTTTGAAACTCCATTTTTCATTTCTACTTCTTTTTGTTCTGGAACAACTACTCTAAAAATGTAATCTTCCATTCCCATTGAACTTGCACGCATCTCTAACTTTTCTTTTACTTTATTTTCATGTCCAGAGTAAGTGTTTACTACATACCATTCTTTTTCCATTAAATAAACACCATCCTTACTCCAGCTATTATTAAGTCAGTTGCTATAAAAAATAGTCCAAGTATAGCCATAAACACTAATGTTGCTATACTATAAGTAATCATTTCTTTTTTTAAAGGCCATCTTACTTTTTTTAATTCACTTTTTACGTCTTTAAAAAAATGTTTTTGTTCTTTTTTTGGAGAACTCTTTTTTGTAGTTTCCTTTTTAGTTTTTTGTGTTGTTTTTTTTGCTGTTTCTTTTTTTGTTGCTTCTTTTTTTGTTGCTTCTTTTTTTGTTTTTTCTACTTTTTCTTGTTTTTTTGTCATATTAACTCCCTCTTTTAATAATATGTTTTTTTGCAAAATAAAAACACCTTCGTGCAATTAAATTGTAACATAAAGGTGTTTATATGTCAATCTATTATTTATCATTTGGAAGTTTAGCAAAGCTGCTATTAAATTGTGAAACCAATTGTTTAAATTTAGCACATGATTGAGCCAAGTTTTCTTTTTCAAATGAAATCTTCTTTTCCTCTGCTTCTTTTTGTTGCGCGAAGTGTTCTTTTGCCGTTTCTAAATCTCTTCTTTCATTTTGAATAGTTTGAAGGCTTAAAACAGTATCTTTTTCTAATTGAGCTTGTTCATTAGCTAATTTTTCTTTTTCTAAATTTAATTTTGATTCTTCTGTTTCTCTATATTTATTAAATTGTTCTTTATCTGCTTCTAATTTTTCACGTTCTATTTTAATTGAATCTTCTTTAAGGTTTAATTCTCTATTTTTAACTTCAGCTTCGGCTTTTAATTCTTCTTCTTCATCTTCTAAACGATTTTTTTGAATTTTCATATATTCCTCAAATTGTTTTCTTTCTAATTCTAAACTTTCTTTTTGAGAATCCATATATTTTTCAAAATCTAATTTTTCTTTAGCTAATTCTTCTTTTGATTGATTAATGCTATTTTCATTTTCTTTTATATTTTTTTTCTTTTCGATAATTTCACTAATTAAATTATTTGCACCTTCAACATCTTCATATAAACTATCAAAATATGCATCAAAATCATTTGACTCTTGTTCTTCTGCACCATTACTTTCAAGTGAAACAAAATCATCTTTTTCTATCGGTTCAGCTGTATCAGAAATAGTTTCTTCTGTAACAACAGGTTTTTCATCTAAAGTAGTTGGTGCGACATTTAAAACAACATTGTCATCAGTATGCCAATTATCATCTAATATATTATCCATTTCTTTTGTTTCAAAAAAATCATCTGAAAAATCATTAGCATCATTACTAGTGTCTATTTCATTTACAATAGGTTGTTTGATTGGTTCATTAACATTTAATGTTTCAATATTCTCGTTCATTTTTATTCCCCTTCACTATTCCATGCAACTACAAAATGCACTACCTTATTTTATTCGATATTATTATAACAAAGTTTTTTGTAAAAAAAAAGACATTTTTCAAAATTTCTTATTTTTTTATTTATCAGAAATGGCTTTTTTCATTTTTTGTTTTAATCTTTGTATAGCATTATCTATTGTTTTTGGATCTTTTTCTAAAATTTCTGCTATTTCCTTATAATTAAAACCACTAATTTTTAAATCAAATACTTGTTTTTCTAAATCGGTTAGTAAATTATGTGCTTTTTCTATTATTTCTGTTTCTGTTTCATAATTAATCATCATATCTTCTGGATTATAACTATTATCTCCAACTACCATTTCAAATACATCTGTTTCGTTTGTTTTTATTTCAAAAGAAACAGAATCGTTAAGTATTTTATGTTTTAATCTGCATGTACTTACAACTAAACTTATAATCTTTCTTTCAATACACTTTCTTGCATATGTATAAAAACTTGCATCTTTGTTTTGATCATAATTTTTTAAAGCTAAATTAAGTCCAAGCATTCCTTCTTGTATCAAATCATTAAGTTCTAATCCTTTGTTTTTACAATATTTATATAATTTATTTGATATATTTACTATTAATGGTTTATATTTTTCAAATAATATTTCGTTTGCTTCTTCATTATTTTCAGAAATATAATTTAAAAGTTCATAATCATTATATTCTCTATATTGCATTATTTTGTTTCACCACTTCATATATTAATATTCCTGCTGCAACAGATGCATTTAAGCTATTTGTTTTACCAATCATAGGAATGGATGCAATAAAATCACAAGAGTCTTTTACCAATCTTCCCATCCCTTCTCCTTCATTTCCTATTATAAGCGCAATTTTGCCTTTATAATCTAACTTTGTATAATTAGTACCATTCATATCTGTACCAACAATCCAATATCCATTTTTCTTAAGATAGTTTATAGTATTAACTAAATTAGTAACTTTTGATATTTTAACATTTTCAATAGCTCCAGTTGAAACTTTAATTACTGTTGAATTAACTTGAACACTTCTATCTTTTGGAATTATTATTCCATCTACACCTGCTGCCTCACATGTTCTTATAATTGCACCAAAATTATGAGGATCTGTTATATGATCTAAAATTACAATCAAACTATTTTCTGATTTTACTAAATTTTCTACTTCTTCATATTTATAATCATCAACTATTAATATTATTCCTTGATGATTTTCACCTACTAATTTATCCAATTCATATTTTTCTAAATAATTAATATTTATATTTTTTAGTTTATCTAATATTTCTCTATCATTAAATTTTTTATATACATAAGCTTTTTTTATTTTCTTTTTATTTTCTAGTGCTTCTTTTACTACATTTTTTCCATATATATACATATTTACTTTACCTCCAAAATGTAATTCATTATATAATTTATACGTTCAATATTATTATTTAAATATAAATATCCAATAATAGCTTCTAATCCTGTTGAATGTTTATATGTAATTATATCTGTATTTTTAGGATGTCTATTTCCTTTATGGTTTCTTGCTCTGATTATTATTTGCATTTCATTTTCTGTAAAAACATTATTATCAATCATATTTTTCAAAAAGTAAGCCTGATTTTTTGCAGAAACATAATTAACTGCTTCTTTTTGTAATTGTTCTACTTTAACTATACCCTTTTGTATTAAATGTTTTCTAATATAAACTTCATATATTGCATCTCCAATGTATGCTAAACTAAGAACATTTAGTGTATTATAATTCATATTCATCATACCTGTCAAATGTTATTCCTTTAATTGATCCATCTTTTAAATCGTTTATTACAACTGATAATGCCTTTTCATAATCAATTTCTCCACCTTTTATTAAGCATCCTCTTAGTTTTCCAATATGTTCTAAATTAACAATTATATCTTCATCTAATTCTGTTAATTTATATCTTTTTTCTAATATACCTGGATAATATTTTAATAATGTATTTAGTATATATTCTGCAACATCATAAAGTGGGAGAACTTCTTCTTTAATGGCTGTTAAACTTGCTAAGTTAAATGCAACATTTTTTTCATCTAATTTAGGCCATAATATTCCAGGTGAATCAAGTAATTCAATATCATTGTTTATTCTTATCCAATTTAATTCTTTTGTAATACCTGGTTTATTTCCAGTATTAACAGCTTTTTTTCCAACTAATCTATTTATCAAAGTCGATTTTCCAGCATTTGGAATACCTACAACTAAAACTCTTGCTTTTCTTGGTAACATTCCTCTTTGCCTTCTTTTTAAATTTATTTCATCCATTAGTTTTTTTGTCAAATTTAATAATTGTTTCATATTAGGATTATGTTCCAAATCTATAATCAATACATTATATCCTTTAGATTCATAATATTTTTTCCATTTATTTGTTTCTGTTATATCGCATAAATCTGATTTAGTCATAATTATTATTCTTGATTTGTTTTTTATAAAATTATCTATATCTTTTATTTTTGATGAATAAGGTATTCTTGAATCAATTACCTCATACACTATATCTATTTTATCTATATTTTCTGATATTAATCTTTTTGTTTTAGCCATATGACCTGGATACCAGTTTATATTAGTTTTATTTTCATTCATTTGGATCAACTCCTTTTTAAAATCATTAAAATTATAGCATAAAAAAGGCAGATTTTGTACTAATCTGTCTAAATTTGTGTTATTTATTAGGGGTTTAAATCTTACGTAATCATTTTTTTAGTAAAAACCCTAGGCCATATGGCAAATATAATTTTTTATTTTGATTCTCGTTTATTCACCAATTTTTTATTTTTTGAAAATTGTTTGACTATTGATATTAATACATCTACAGTCTTTTCCATATCTTCCATACATATATATTCATAAACACTATGAAAATTATGTCCACCTGTTCCTATATTAGGGCATGGAATACCATTATAACTTATTTCAGTACCATCAGTTCCACCTCTGATTGGCATTATTAATGGTTCTACATCTACTTGTTTCATAGCAAGAACAGTATTATCAATTAAATCTTTATTACTATTAATTACTTTATACATATTAAAATATTGATCATTTATTTTATAGGAAATACAATTATTATATTTATTATTTAATTGCTCAATTATTGTCTTTAATATTACTTTTCTTTTTTCAAAATTTTCTTTATCAAAATCTCTTATTAAATATTTCATTTTTGCATGTGATACATTACCTTCTAAATTAGTTAAATGAAAGAATCCTTCATAACCCTCTGTATTTTCAGGTAATTCATCTAGAAGTAATGAATTAATAATTGTTGCAATACGAATAGCATTTATCATTTTACCTTTTGCTGAACCAGCATGAGTTGAAAAGCCATTTATTTCAATATCTACTTTAGCAGCATTAAAATTTTCATATGAAAATTCCCCTAATGAACTTCCATCTACTGTATATGCTAAATCTGGTTTAAAAATCTTATAATCAATATTTTGTGTACCTAAACCAATTTCTTCATCTGGAGTAAAACATACATATATATCACCGTGTTCTTCTTTATTTAATGAAAAGTTTTCAAGCATTTGCATTATTTCTGCAATGCCTGCTTTATCATCTGAACCTAATAATGTAGTTCCATCTGTTGTAATTAATGTTTTACCTTTGTGAGTCTTTAAATCTGGATACATTTCACTACTTATTATTTGACTATGATTTAATTTAACATCATTACCATCATAATTATATATAATTTGTGGTTTAATATCATTACCTTTTGCCTGTTCAGAAGTATCTAGGTGTGCTACAAAACCTATTTTAGGTAATTGTTCATTACCTTTTAATTTAGCATAAACATAACAATTTTTGTCATCAAAAAAAATCTCATCAACATTCATTAAATTTAATTCATCAATCAACATCTTAGCAAATTCTAATTGACTCTTTGTACTAGGTGTATTATCTTTACTAGAATCGGATGTTGTGTCAATACTTATATATCTAATAAACTTATCTAATAAACTCATAATATTTTTCCCCCTAAAGTTAAAACATATTATATCATTTTCTATATTTTTTGCAAGTTTTTACACGGGGTTTAACCTCTGTAATCACCTGATTAATTCCTAATAAAAAAATACCTATTTTTAGACATCTTTAATCATTTTTTACTATTTTTTAGTGTTTTTTAACAAAAATATGCAAGATTCAAATTCGAGTTTTTCCTTATTTTACAATAATTTCCGTAGGGGGTTTAAATTAATTGTAATCAACCAGTTAATTCCGATTTTAGTTAACTTTTCATTGTTATCTGTCATTTTTATCACCTTCTATTTTATTATTATTTCTATATTTTACCGTCAATAATAGTATTAGTAAGCAAAAAGAAAATTCTAATGTTGTTTCGAACTTTAGCATAAATTCATTAGAACATAAAAATGCATATAATGAATAAGAAAAACTACTTACAACCCATATTATCCAAGAAGTTGTACTTAAATCATTTGACTTTTTTGTTTTAATTAATTTAATTGCTTGTGGTAAATAGGAAATTAATGTACATAATGACACAATTCCTAACAATACATCTCCAATCATTAATTTTGTCCTCCCTTATTTTCTTCTAAATATTTACTATAAAACTCATCCATTGATGAAATATATTTTTGATCTTGAATTACTCTGTACTTTTCATACTCACTTTCAGCTTTTTCTACTGCATGTTTATGAGATATATTGCCACTATTTTGTAACACTTCTTTTCTTCTAAATTTCAATAAATCATCTGTTGCATTAATCCAATCTTTCATTGTCATAACATGTCTTTCTTTTGCTTCATCTTCTGCAAATACTAAAAACATATTTGTTAAATCATTTAATTTGTTTAATTCTTCTTCATTTAAATAATTTTTAGCAACTACTACATCATATTTATATATTAAACCATTGGGAGAATTTTTCCAATTAGTAAGTCCCATATGTTCTTTATCTGAATTTGCTCTACCATATATTAATTCAGCAGCAGTATGTCCACTAATTGCATAATGTAATTTATTTTGAACTATTTTAAAAAATGTATATGCTTCTTCTGATTTCGGATTGTAATCAGTTGAAGTTGCTATAAATAAATCTGTAATTTTTTGATAAGACATTCTTTCACTTACTCTAATTGTTTTAATACGTTCTAGTAATTCATCAAAATATTTAGAGTCATATTTATTTCCATTTATAAAACGTTCATCATTTAAAGCAAATCCCTTAGTCATATATTCTTTTAATATTTTTGTAGCCCATATTCTAAATTCTGTTGCTTTTTTAGAATTAATTCTATACCCAACTGCAATTATAGCATCTAAACTATAAACTTCAGTATTATAGCTTTTTCCATCATCCGCAGTTATTTCCATTTTGGAAACAACTGAATTTTTATCTAATTCATTTTCTTCAAATATATTTTTTAAATGTTTCGATATTGCTGGTACTCCAACATCGAAAACCTTTGACATTCCTTTTTGTGATAACCATAAAGTTTCATCTTTATAAATAGCATCTACTATAATATTACCTTCACTATTTTTATATATAATTAATTTGTTATCTTCCATTAATAATCTCCTTTCCTTTAGTTTTTCATAAGTCATACACTTATCAATTTATGTTTGTCTTATTTTCATTCATTTGGTTCAATTCCTTTATATTCTAAATAATTCAACTATTATTTTAGGAATAACTTCATTTCTTATTTTATGTCTATATTCATTTTCTTCTTCAGTTCTACCACTATATAATGACTTATTTAACACTGCGTTATCAGATATACAAAAAAGTGCAGTTACATTTATATTTAATAATTCATTGCATTTAAATAGATTAGCAGTTTCCATTTCTATAGTTTTTGAACCTAACTCTATAATTTTATCAATATGATAAAATTGTGCAAACACTGTATCAACACTAAAATTAGGAACATTATGATATTTAATATTTTCCTTTTTTAAAATATCAATCAATTTATTAGTAAAGTCTTTAGATGGGTACTTTTTCTTAAAAAATTCATCTTCTAAATTTCTATTTAAGTATCTTGAAGCCCCGTCTCCACATATTGAATATTCAGGAACGACAATGTCTCCTATTCTAATATTTTCATCTAGTGATCCTGCAGATCCTAAGAATACTAAGTTCTTACATTTCGTTACACCTAAAGATAATATAAAATCCATTATACCAGGAGCACCTATACGTTTTAATTCTATATATGAAAAGGAAAGATCATCTTTATAAAAATTATAAACTTTTTCAGATACTTGTTCTATTTTAAAATTCATATTATCAAATATATCATGACTCCACCATGGTGCTATTACAACATTTTCTTGAATTTTTTCATATCCTTTTCGAATCTTTATATTTTCTTCAGTTGTACCATACTTTAAATGGGAATTTATTAAATCACTATAATTCATTATTTCACCTCTTTTTTATAAGTGTTGCAAAAAGCGTCACCACCATATTTGCCACGTTTCGAATATATACCAATTGTATTTGTTTTATCACATCACTCATTAACACTAAGTGTAAATGTATGAAGCTCAGCCTCATTTTTAAACCCGTCGAATTCGACGAAATTAAAATTTGGATTATATATTGATTCCCAAGTCCCTAAAAATTCTAGAGTAATTCTATTTTTTAACCAATTTCTTATAATATCATCTGATGAAGATTTACCTTCTTTAAATTTTGTAAAATCCGAAATACAAATATAATCATTATCATTCATATTTGCTATACTAACTTTAACATTTTGAACTTCAATTATTTTATTTGCCATATATTCGCCTCTTTTCTTTATTTTGCTATAAATTTTTATAGGGGAACAAAGTCGTAATCACATTTCTAATTCCTATCATAAATATTATTAAAATCACTATATTTTTATCATTTTTTAGTAATTTTAACATATTTTCAACGAAAACATGCAAGATTTAAATTTTAAAAAAATCTTTATTTATAAAGGCTTTCTAAGTTGTTGTAATAAATCGTAATCAAACAGTTAATTCCAACTTTAGTTAACTTTTCTTCTTGATTGTTATTTTTCATTTCAGCTCTAATTCTTCTTTTTTGATACATATCCATTATTTATCACTTCCATTCTCTATCATTCTTGCTTCATTTAAAAAATTATCAAAGTCTGATTTATATAATTTATCTTTAAATTTATCATACTCTTTATAAGCTAATTCTTTTGCAACAATAGCTGATATTTTCCCCGCACTGTGTAATATTTCTTTACAATTAAATCGCAAAAATGCATTCAATTTTTCTACCCAATCTTTCATAGTCATAGCATTATGATTTTCTGCTTAATACTCAGCATAATCTAAATACATTTTAACAATTCTATTTAAATCTTTTAATTCTTTTTCATTCAAATAATTCTTAGCAACATCATATCTATAAATTGGGCCATTAGGAGAATTTTTCCAATTTGTTAGTCCCATATTTTCTTTTTCTGAATCAACTCTGTTATATATTATTTCAGCTGCAGTATTACCAGTTATTGCATAATGTAATTTATTTTGAACTGTTTTAAAAAATTCTTTTGTTATTTCTGAATCTTTATCATAATCAACGCTACAAGAAGAATATATATCTGTTATTTTTTGGTAAAATCTTCTCTCGCTTGAACGAATGTTTCTAATTCTTTCAAGTGTTTCTTCAAAATAATCCTCGCCAAATATGTAATTAGGATTTTTTAATCTTTCATCATCCATAACTACACCTTTTATCATATATTCTTTTAATATTTTAGTAGCCCAAATTCTAAAGTTGGTTGCTTTTTTTGAATTTACTCTATATCCAACTGCAATAATCATATCAAGGTTATATATCTTTACAGGTTTTTTAGAATTATCAATGTCGGTTTTTCCGACGGTGTTATTTTCATCAAGTTCACCACTATTTAATATATTATTAATATGTTCTGTTATTGTACTTCTTCCCACACCAAACAATTCTGCAATTAAATTTTGAGTAAGCCATATGTCATTATTTATTAACATTACACTAACCTTAATATCATTGTTTGAATCTCTATATATTAAAAAGTTATGATTAGTTATTTGTAAGTTTTTATTGTCCATTTATTATTCTCCTTTCTTTTAAATTTTTTATTTAATATCAATTTTAATATTTTTATTCTTATCAATATAAATACATTTTACTTTATTTTCTAATTCTAATCTAGTAATATTAGATAAATTTAATTTTTCATTTATAATTTCAATTAGCTTATTTTCACTAATAGATTCATTATTTTCACAAGTTTTATTTCTATAGTAGTTAGAGCAATAGTAATAAACTCTTTCTTTTGAAGTTCGTTTTATCATATTACCACCACAACATTTGCACTTTAAAAAGCCAGATAAAATACCTATACTTCCATCTTTATTTACTTTAGCTTGTCTATTTAAAATATCTTGCACTTTATCAAATTTTTCTTTACTTATAATTGATTCGTGATGATTAGGAGTTATAATCCAATTTTCCTTTTCTAATTGAATTTGTTTGTTAACTCTATAATTTAATTTTCTTCTCTTGCCCTGGAGTAATGTTCCTGTATAATTTTCGTTTTTCAATATTGTATTTACCATTTCAGGATTCCATTTTTTCATAACTGATACATCTTTATTCTTATCAATATTTAAATACTCGCTTGGAGTTAATATATCATTATCATTTAAAAAGTCAGTAACTTGTCTTCTACTTTTGCCATCAAGTATCATATCAAATATTTTTCTAATTATATGTGATACATTTTTATCAATTAAAAATTTATGCTTATCTTTTGGATCTTTTATATATCCGTAAGGAGCTAATTTTCCAACAAATTCACCATTTTGTTTCTTCACAATTAGAGAACTTCTTACTTTTTTTGATATGTCTTTTGCGTACATATCATTAAATAAATTCTTCAATGCTAAATAATCATCACTATAATAATCCGATGAATCAATTTCATAATTTTCATCTACCGAAATTACAGATACTCCCATAGCAGGAAATACCACTTCTACAAAATTACCAGTTTCAATATAATTTCTACCAAGCCTTGATAAATCTTTTATAAGTATTACATCTATTTTCTTATTTTTTATATCTTCTAACATTCTTTGAAATTCTGGTCTATCAAAATTAGTACCCGAATAACCATCATCTATATAATAATCAACTAATTTATATTCTCTATGTTCTTTTAAATAATTATCTATAATTAATTTTTGATTAGCTATGCTATTTGATTCTTTTTCATTACTATATTCTTCTTTTGATAAACGAAGATACACTGCTACCTTATATGTCATCTTAATATTACAACTTTCTATAAAATTTCACGAAGAAGATTTTGTTCTTCTTTTTTTATTTCATTTTCAATTATCCATTTTATATCTTCTATCGATTTATCAATATTAAATATGCCATTACCTACTGGATAATAAACAGGATAAACTTTATATTCGTTTTTATTAATTTGTATTTTGTGACATTTTTTTCTATTTTCAGATACAGATATCTTTTTATTTAAAATAATAGAACTAACTTGGTTTCCAAAAGTAATAATTATTTTTGGTTTAATTATGTTTATTTCTTTGAATAATAAATCAAGATATTTTTTCAACACTTCATCAGGCAATGGTCTTGCATCTATTTGTGTACATTTACCTAAATTAGTAATGAACAATTTATTTTTTTCAATTTCTTCGTAAACATAGTTGCAAAACTCATAATCCCATTCTTTTGGTTTCTTTTCTTGAATTTTGTTAAATGTTTCTTCACTTAATAAATCAACTTTATAGAACAACTTCCATATGTTTTTAGTTCCTAACCATGGAGACTTTCTACCTTTCCAAGATTTATCACTGGCAATATTTTTTCCGGTAGGATTCATAAAAACAAAACATATATCAGGATTTTTTTCACATCCACCATTATATATAGAATCTAATTCATTAGCACCATATTTAACTTGTAATTCGTCATAATCTTTTCTTAAATCTTCTATCTTCAAAATATTCACCTTCTTATAAAAAAGTTTCTTTAAGTAGTTCTTACCCAATTTTTCTTATAATTTTTGTTAATTTTTTATTAAAAATTGTAAAAAGAAATTTAATTAAAAGCCTTATAAAATAAGGGTTTTAAAGAGAGTTTATATAAGTCGTACTTTACCAGTTAATTCCGACCGAAGGAAAACTTTTTTGACTATCATTATTTTTCTTTTCTGCTCTAATTTTTCTTTTTTGATACATATCCATTTTAATCACTTCCTTTATTTCTTATGTTTATTTTTCAAATTAACAAGTCCAATATTAAATGTATTTGATATTACTTCAAACAGTTTGTAATTATTTGTCATATTGGTATATCTCATCTTCATAATATCATCGGTTATTTCATATTCATTATTAGTACATAATACTTCATAATTAATACCAGTATCTTCATAAAATTTATTAGTATCATAAAAACCATTTCTTAAATAAAAATTTTTACGTCTAACACTTATATTATCAACAGGTGAATCAATTGATAAAAATAATACTTTATATTTTTCTTTCAAATCCATTAATATTCTAGAACCATAATTTTGGTTTCTTAAATTCGGTTCTACTGCTAAATACATAAGATAATATGCATTACTACAATTAACAAGATAACACATTCCTATTAATTTATCATTATCAATTATGCCGTATAAATCAGAATTATTTTCTTTAGAACACTCTTCTAGTATCCAAAAAGGAAATCTTTCTTCTTTAGGAAACGAATTTAAATATAATTCTTCTATTTCATTTGCATATTCAATGTTATTTATATATTTTAAAGACATTATTCCTCCTATTTTATTTCTTCAAGTTTCTTTTGCACTTTTATTTCTAATTTTTTCTTTTCTTTTTCTAATTCTTTTAAGCTCTTTTTAGGTATTGTCATTTCTTCAGGCATCATTCCACCAATATCTGCGATTGCTTTTCTAACTTTTTTCCCCACCTCATAATGTAGATCTTTTGCTTCTTTCTCACATTGTACATTATCTTTTAAAATTTTTTGCTTCGTTTGATTTATTCTAAATAAATTAGCAACTAATTCATCTTCATTCATATTATCTAAAATATCTTCTCTATATCGTAATTTTTTCCTTTTAAATATATCATCAGCGGTTTCACCATTATATAATCCTTTATATCCTGCATTATGAAACTCAGCCATATTTTTAACACCTGCTGCAGAAGCAACTCTTTGCAACGTATAATTACCTTGTTTTGTTAATTTTCTTTGATAAAATCTTTTTTCATCATCTGATAAAGAATCATATTCTTGTTCTATTATTTCTTGTTTGTTACAAATGACAAATTATCAAATTTATAATCTGTTCCAATTTTTAGGATAAATCTTACAATATTAGGATTAATATTACCATTTATATCTTTTTCACCTATGATTATTTTTTCTACTAAATTATCAAATTTAATATCATCAAATTCTTCAATAGGTTGTTCTTCTTCATAAATGATTTTTTCTATGTTTTTAAGTTGAGTAGATATATCTTTATTTTGTTTATTTCTATATTCTAACCTATCTATTTGTTCATTTAATACTTTAATCCTATTATTAATCTCTTTTTCTTTTTCAATATAAATATCTTTATTTTCTATATCATCTAGTTTCAAATCAATTAAATTGGATAGTCTTTTTTTTAAAGTTTGTTTCTCATTATAGAGTTTATTTAACTCAGTATTATTATCTTCACTAGTTAAAGTTTCTTTTATAGCATTAATTAGTTTATCTCTTGTCTTATGCTTTTTTTCTATAATTGAATTATAAACCTTAACAAACATTTCTTTTAAAACATCTTCTCTAATTGTTAATGAATCAGGACATTTTTCTTTTAATGTTACCTTATCATAACATGACCAATAGAAATATTGTTTTTCTTTTTGTTTACCACTTATTCTATGAACATAAGTTGAACCACATATACCACATTCAATTTTAGAACTGAAGGTATATCTATAACAATAATGTTTAGAATGTTGTTCTTTCTCTGGCATATCATTTCTTCTTTTGTTTAATATTTCTTGGCACTTGTTCCAAAGTTCTCTAGATATAATAGGTGTATGATGATCTTTGACATAATATTTTTCTTTTTCACCAAAATTTCTATTTCGTTTATGCGTTAAAGGACTAACTATATAAGTCTTTTGCCCTAAATAATCTCCAACATACTTTTCATTTTTATAATATTTCCAACTTGATTATAGCGAAAATCATTACCTTTATTAGTTTTATAACCTAGTTCTTTTAGTTTATTTGCTATAACTCTTGTTCCAATACCATCAGCATACCAATTAAAAATCATTCTAACGACTTTTGCTTGTTCTTCGTTTATCTCTAACTCTTTTGTTTGTTTATTCCAATTATAACCATAACATTCAGGACAACCTACAAATTCGCCACGATTCATTTTGGATTTTAAACCCATTTTAACATTTTTCGATATTGATTCACTTTCTGCTTGAGCAAACATACTGCAAAGACCTAAAAACATTTCACTATCTAACTCTATTGTGTGTATATTTTCTTTTTCAAAATACACATCAACATTGTTTTCTCTTAACTTTCTAACAATATTTAAGGTATCAACAACATTTCTAGCAAATCTTGATATTGATTTAGTAATAATAATATCAATCTTTCCATTTAGAGCATCATTAATCATTCTTTGAAATTCTGCTCTATGTTTTACTTGTGTTCCTGAAATACCCTCATCAGCATATACACCTACAAATTCTCATTCTGAATTAGATTTAATCATTTTTGAATAATGCTTTATTTGTGATGAATAACTTGTTAATTGTTCTTCTGAGTCTGTTGAAACTCTAGCATAAGCACAAACTTTTTTTAATTTCCTATTTGTATTGATTTCTTCGGTTATGAGATTATTTGCTTTAATAATCTCAACCTTTGACATTTATACCTCTCTTTCTTTTTCTTTTAGACATTAAATCAAATGTCCTCTAAAATCATTATACTTTATTTTCAATTAAATCTGTAGTCTTTTAATAAAAATTCTTAATCTTTTCTTTTAAAATATAAAATTGTGTTTCTGTGATTAAATTTAAATTTAATAATTTACTTATTATAGATATATTTATTGTTTCATCTAAAATATTTTCAATTTCTAATTGTGTTAGTATTTTTTCTTTTTTATCATCTTCTTTCATATTTTAATTTCCCCCTCTCGTTAAATTTTTTAATAATAATTTTTCATAAATAATCTCATTTCTTTCATTCAATACTATTTAAAGTCTTTTAATAAGTTTTCCATTTCTTCTAATTCTTCTTCAATCATAGGTATTGCTTCTTCTCGTTTTCCATCCCAAACTTCTACACCATCAGTATCCACTCTTATATGTGGCCCCTTTCTACCATTTAACATTTCATCTTCATTATCAGCAATATTAATTACAGTTATAAAACTTTTTATTTTATTATCAGTAATATAAGAATTAAGATAACCTTTAATAAATACTTTAGTTCCTTTAAAAAAAAATCTTTATATATTTCATAAAGATGTCGGTTAATATTTAAACTAGAAAATACTTTTCTTTTATCATATTTAAGAGTGGTTAATCCAAACTTAATATAATCTTGATTATTATCCATTACATTATTTATTGTTCCAGATATAATTATTTCATTTAAATCTACATTCATATATCATTTCCTTTCGTTTAATTAATTTAAATTATTTAAATAATTTTAAACTTATATTATTTATTATAATTATTTATTAATATTATTTATTCTGTTAGAAGGTACTTGCTATACACTTTAGTAAAATCTTGCTACTTACTCTAGAAAATATTTGCTAAATATATTTTTCTAGCACTATCTTCATTATCAACTTTAACATAGTTTTTTCTTCTTAATGTTGTTATTGAAGTAGAAATAGTTCTTTTAGATACTTTTAATAAATTACTTAAATATCTATTACTCGCATAACAATATCCATCCTTCATTGATAAAGTTGTTATTAAGCCCATTAATAGTTTAGTAGTAGGAGATATATCAATATCAGCTAAAACTACCATTGGAACTTGTACATATTTTAAATTAGTTAAATCCATATTATCATTCTCCTTTCATTAATTTTTAGCAACAAAAAAACTTGTAAAAAAATCTTACAAGCCATAACAATTAGTAAACGACTTAAAATAAATACACAATGTGAAATAAACACATCTTTAATGGTTGCTTGAAGTAAAACATACAATACATATTTCAATCCTTCTTATTCTTTTATTTCGTTCTTTGAAATATGTTTTACTTCAAACTTATTTATCTTATATTTCTATAAGATAAGTTCTAACATAAGCCTCCAATCTTACTGAACCTTATTTGCTAACGACTATCTATGCGTCTTCTTTAGCAAATGTGGTATTCATACATTCCTGTATAATATTCTTTGAATCTTAGATAATTATTATTTTGTAATTGTTCTAAGATTTTTCTTAGTCCTTTGTTTTTTATTCGGACTGTTTGTTGTATCTCTCCTATATTTAGATGTGAGATAGTTCTTTCAAATCCCTCTGCATATAAATATGCGAATATCTCTTTTGCTTTAGGTTTGATATTCTTATCTTCCCATATCTTGTGGTTTGATATATCTAGATGTTTTAAGTTCCTCATTCATATCTTGTCCTCTTTTTTTGGAAATTAAGTTTCCATAATCCAATAATACATCATAAATATTATATTGTCAACTCTGTTTCCATTTTTTTCTTGCGTATTTCTATTTTTTGTTATATAATTAAGTTGTCAGAGGAGATGATTAGAAATGTTAAATAAGAAAAAATCTGATGAAACACTTGCAGAATTAGTAAGAAATGCACGAAAAGAAAAAGGATTATCTGCAAGAAAATTAGCAAACCTACTTAATTTAAGCCATACTGAAATAAATAATATAGAAAGTGGATATAGAGTTAAACCATCAATTATAGTATTAAAAGGATTAGAACAATATTTAGGTATTCCATTCAGTAAATCAGCAAAACTTGTAGGATATTCAAAAGAAACAATAAAATATGGTGAAGATGAAATTATTGTTAGTTACGAAATGTATGATAAGAAAATAAAAGAATTTAAAGAAGAAATTAGAAATGCCGAAAATACCATTGAATTAAAAAGACATATAGCAATGGATACAGAAGAATATTTTAAGGATATACATAATTATTTAAAAGAACAAAAAGATATTGATAAAAAATTGTTAGATAAAGCAGATTCTATTGAAAGATTTTTATCAGAAATACAAAGAAAATACGAAAGTATTTTCAAAGAAAAATAACCTTTTACTTTTATTGGTATTAGGTTATTTTTTTCTATAAAAAAGGATATTCCGTTTTGTTGCGTTAGCAATGAAAGTAGTAGACTTTTTTCTTTTTTATGAAGTCGTAAGACAAAATAAAAAAGGCACCAATACTTTTTACGATAGTTTGTAGTATTGGTGCTTAAATGGGTTTCCAAAGGATCTCCTTTGGCACACAATCCTTGTTGGCAAAATACCGACTTGGTAGTGTGTTATTACTATAATGGAATTATAGTTTTAAAAAACAGATTAACTTTATTCATTAATCTGTTTAATTTAAATAAATAACTATTTTTTCTTAATTGTTAATACAGCAGGATTTACAGTTCCTTTTTCTTCTGAATCTTCAATACCATATTGTTTATTCCAATATCTTCTATATTCTTCGCCTTGTTTTGCAAAATGTGATAGAGCATTTGCAGTAGCTCCAGCCATAAATCCACTTAATCCTAACTCTTCATTATATACTTGTTGTTCAGCTTCTTCAAATGAAATACCTTCTTCAAATTTCTTCATCATTAAAATTGTTGCTTTAACAACAAATACTGAATAACCATCATTACTATTATTATCAGTAAATTGTAACCATTCTTCTGCTGTTTCAGGTTTAACTAAAGTTAATCCTTCTTTCATTAATGTGTATTTAGCTTTTTTAGCTGCTAAATCGGCACGTTCCATTGCTTTATTTCTTTCTTCTTCAGCTTTTAATCTTCTATCTCTTTGTTTATCAACAATAACATCACCAAAGAATTTTCTTTTTGAATCTTCAATATCTTCCGGACTTCTTCTATCATAGCCATATTCAATATATGGATTAGAATATAGTTCTTCGCCAGTTTCTTCTAATGTTATAGATGAAATTGCAGAACCATAACCTATAAATGGTATCTCAGAATTTTCTGTTTCAATATTTGAAAAATAATTTACATTCCTTAATACATCTGTTTCGTTTTGTTCAACTCCATACCACCAAGCTTTATATGAAATTCTTTCCCCGATATGCTTTTTTAGGTTTTCAAACATTTTAATTGCATTTTTTTCTTTGCTGTGGTTTGCAATATATTCAGCGAAAGTCATATCTCCTTCTTCCATTGGTAAGAAAGAACCTGCTTGAGTATGGCACACATAATTATAACCATTGCCTTCCATGTTGCTAATTAGAATTCTATAATCTGGATTATTCCCATATTTTGCTTTAATTTCATCTAAACTATATCTTTTTCCGAAATAAATCCATCTAGAATAATTTGATTTTTCACCATCATAAGTTTTTTCACCATCTACAACATATTCTTTGTCGTAAAAACGGAATCCTTGCATTTTACCATCATTTTCAATTTGCATAGGATTTCTTTCAGTCACTTCTTTTATTGAAGATTCACTAAATAATAGACCTCTGTAAATTTTCTCAACATAAGTTTTAGTTATTTTTTCCATAATATTTCCCCCTTCAGAAAATCATTTAATATAATAGCATAAATTAACTAGAATGTCAAACAAATCCAACTGATTTGTTCTTTAAAAAGTTAAATGCAACTTTTTTAATTATAATTTTAAAACTTGCATTTAGTCTTTTAATGATATTTAATATATAACTAATCAATTGTTTTCTTTTTGTGTATTGAAAGGATGGATAAAGATGAAAAGAAGACTATCTGTGGAAAACAGAATGTTAATTGAACAATTGTTAAGATTAAATTATAAATTAAAAGATATTGCCTTTTATGTTGACTCTACTTCTTCAACTGTATCTAGAGAAATTAAAAACAGAAGAATAACTGGTAAGGGTGATTTTAAAGAATGTGATAAAACAAATAGATTTCCTTACGTATGTAATGGTTGTGAATTAAAAACAAGATGTCGTAAAAAGAAATATTATTATAACTATATTAAGGCTCAAAAAAACTATAATTATTTATTAGAAAAACCTAGAATTGGAATTGATATGTCTATTGATGAAATTGATTATTGGAATGATTATTTTAAAGATAAGATTAAAAATAAAAATCAACCTATTACTCATCTATTTAATAACATTAAAAATGAATTTCCTAAATCTATTCAGACATTTTATAATTACGTTCATAAAGGATATTTTTCTAGTATTAATGATGAAATGTTACCAAGAGCTTATAGTTATAAACCCAGAAAAAGAACAAATGAAAAACCAACTATAAGATTTGATAATGTAATTAGAACTGGTAGAACATTAAAAGAAATGGAAGAATATATTGAAAAACATCCCAATGCAAATATAGTTGAAATGGATACTGTTATAGGTAAATTTAAAGATAAAAAATGTATTATGACATTATATTTTAGAAATAGTAAATTAATGCTTATGTTTTTAATTGACAAATATAAAACTACTTCAGTTTCCAATGCATTTAAAAAACTTAGAAAACAATTAGGATCAGTTGTATTTACAAAATTATTTGAAATAATATTAACTGATAATGGATGGGAGTTTTCTAAACCTGAAGATATAGAATTTAATTCAACTACTGGTGAAAAAGAAATAAACGTATTCTATTGTGAACCATATTCTTCTTGGTAAAAAGGTGGTATTGAAAGAAATCATGAATTTATAAGATATATTATTCCCAAAGGTATAACTTTTGATAAATTAACAAGTGAAAATATTATAGATATGATGAATAATATCAATAATGTATCAAGAAGAAGTTTAGAATATAAAACTCCTTATGAAATATTTAACAATATTTATGGTAATAACATAACAAAAAAACTCCATCTTATTCCACTAAAAAAAGATGAAGTAAATTTGAGTTATAAATTACTCATAAAATAAACTCAAAAAAGAAAACAATTGATTGAACATACAGACTATTAAAAGTTGCATTTAATTTTTTAAAATTAGGTTCAACTTCTTTTCATCGTACAAAAATTTTCCTTTTTCAATAATTATTATATCTTTTTTTAACAAAAAAGCAAGATAAAACTTGCATTTTACCTTGTAATTATAATATTTAAGTTGAAATTGCATTTACCTATTTAACTAACCAAATCCTTTCAAATTTTATAATAAAATACTAAATAAATTTCTATTTTTTCTTTTTGAAGTTTTAAGAATTAACTATATTTTTTCTTAATTTTACCTCATATTCTGTAAAATCCAATTTTTTATAAATACATTTAGCTAATTCATTTTTTTCCATAACATTAATATCTATATATTTAACATTTAATTTTTTGCACCTAGCTATTGCCTCATTTAATAAACTACTTGCTATTTTCTGATTTCTATATTCTTCCAAAACATATAAACCGTCTAACAAGCATAAATTTTCATTTATTTTTCTTATTAATATATACCCTACTATCAATTTATCTAAATAATATGCAAGCAAAATAACATCTTCATCATCTAACATTTTACTAAAATGATTTTTAATTACAATATTATCATCTATTAAATCATTATATTTTTTTTCATCTAATATTAACTTTGTTAATAATTCATCACATTTATTTGCATCCTCTACGTTTTTTACTTCTTTAATCATAAATAATCCTCCTAGTGAATATTGTATCATATTTTAAATCAAATGATTATATTGTAAACTTTGCTAGTATCTAAAAACAATATTTACAACTTACTTAAATCTTGCTTTTTTCAAAATATAAACAAATTGGTTTGGTAATCTTTTATCAACTTCTTTTATTAATTTATCATCAATACCATATTCAGTACTATAAAAAACATTGTTTTCAATTATTTTTGTTGTATAAACTGGTTTTATTTTTTTGTTTGTTCATACTCATAAATACTTCCTGCTAAATCTCCAATTATTGCACCATACATTACACTTCACCAATCAATAATTAAATTTTAACATTTAAATTATAAAAATGTAAACTTTTTATAAAAAAAAGAAAAGATTTACTTTTCAATTATATTTATAATATTCTCTGCTGTTTTTTCTACACCATACTTGTCAACATTAAATGATAAATCATAATTACTGAAATCTTTCCATTCTCTATTTGTATAAAATTTATAATGTTTTGATCTTTCTTTATTAATTTTATCTATTTTTCTTAAAGCTGTTTTAGAATTTAATCCATAATATTTTATAGCTCTTTTTTCCTTTGACTTTGAATCACTATATAAAAATATTTTTATTGCATCTTTATTATCTTTTAAAATATAATCTGCACATCTTCCTACTATAACACATGAAGATTTAGCTAATTTTTCTATTACTTTTTGCTCAGCAATAAATAATCTATCATCATTATTATTAGTATAACTTGCTGATTTTTTCTTTTCATCGGTCATTTTTACATATTCTTCTAATAATCCAGATTCTTTTGCCGATAATGAAATTAATTCTTTATCATAAAAAGGAAGTCCAAGTTTTTCTGCTACTAACCTTCCAACAAATCTTCCCCCTGAACCATACTCTCTAGAAATAGTAATTACAATATGTTTCCCATTGTATGTATTATTAGTTTGTTCTTTTTCTTGATACGTTTCATTTATAACTTCTTTTCCTAATTTTTTATATTCTGATTTAATGATAAATATTGTAATTATAAAACAAAGTACATCTGCAATACAACCTGCATATAATACTCCATATATTCCCTTATTAAAAACGAAAGCTAGTATTAATGATATTGGTATTAATAATATTATTTGTCTTATAAATGTAACAGCAGTTGATTTTACTACATTTCCCAAAGATTGAATAACAATACTTGTAGTCATTTCAAGTGCATTAAGTGAAATTACTAGTAAAAAACTATGACACATAAGGACTGCAAATTCCATAAATAAATTATATGAAACATCATTACTTGATATAAATATCCCAGTTATTTGTTTTGGAAATAAAACAAATAATAAATTAAAAATTATACCTATTGCAAAGTTAATGATTAAAACTTTTCTAATTGTTTCTTTTACTCTAGATTTATTTCCTGCTCCATAATTAAATCCAATAATAGGCTGTGAACCTATAGATATACCTAAAACTGTTGAAATATATAAACTATTTATTTTTGATATAACACCATAAACAGATAATGGTATATCAGCACCAAATTTCGTATTTGCACCTAACTTTGTCAATATATTGTTCATAAATATAAATAATACCAAAATAGTTGCTTGTGTTATAAATGAAGATATTCCAAGCGCCAATATTCTAAAAACATCTTTATCTAATTTAAAATCATTTTTTGTTAGTTTTACTGATTTAATTTTAAATAAATAGATGATTGCTATTACAAAAGATACTATTTGCCCTATTATTGTTGCTAATGCTCCACCTTTTACTCCCATATCAAATCCAAATATAAATATAGGATCTAATATTATATTTATAATTGCACCTATAACTAACATAATCATTGAATATTTAGGTGAACCATCCGCCCTAATAATGCTTGAAAATGATGAATATATTAACATAAATGGGGCTCCAATAACTATTATTCTTCCATAATCTACAGCATATTTATAAACGCTTTCTGTACATCCAAACAAATATACTAATTGTGGTAAAAATATATAAGCAATACCACTTATTACTATTGATAAAATAATGGTTAAACTAACTGCTTGCCCAATACTTTTTGCAGCAGCTTTTTTATTTTTTTCACCCAACTTAAGTGATAAATTCGCAGCAGCACCATTTCCAATAAGACCTGCAACTGCATTAAAAATTATAATTAACGGAAATATAACATTTGTTGCTGCATTTCCAAGTGTTCCAACTCCTTTACCTATAAATATCTGATCAACAATATTATAAATTGAATTAATTAACATACTTATTACACAAGGTATTGAAAACGATAAAATTAGTTTATTTATTTTGTCTTTTCCTAAATTTAATTCCTTCATACTACTCCTCTTTTCTATTAAATAAACACAATAAATTTATGCGACTTGTTAATTGTAGCACAAAAATTTTTTTTGTGTAAGTTTTTTTATAAAAAAATGAATACTTTTTTTGTATTCATTTTAAATATATCTTTTTATTTATTATATCTTTTTAATAGTTCTTTTTCTTGAATGTCATAGTCTTTTAACAGATAATGACAATTAGAAGCATGCGCTAACAAATCACTTCTTTTTAATTGAAAAAGCAGTTTTGCTTCTGTAATACTTAATTTTTCATTTACCAAATTGAAACTTTTTTCTTTATCAATTCTAAAATCATGAAAATATATTAATTTTGAAACTACCTCAGTTAATTCCTCATCCAATTCATATTTTTTTGAAAAATTCAAAAATATTTTGTTTGATTTTAGAAAATGCCCATAAAAATGTCCAATTCCTGAATCATCTTTAAAATAAGTATATGGTTTACCTATGTCATGAAAAAAAGCAGCTAATCTCACATATATATTCTGTGGCACACCATCAACAACATGAAGAATATGTTCGTAAACATCATATATATGATATGGATTATTTTGATCAAAGTTTTTACATTTTTCCAGTTCAGGTATCATTTTAAAAATACAATCCTCATTATCTTTTATAAGCAAACTTGGTTTTTCTGATAAAAGGATATCAAATAAGTAATTTTTATCATTATTTTTCATATTTACTCCTTACAATATACATATATTCTAATAAAAATATAACAACATTTAAATGAATTGTCAAATTAAATAAGGTCTTACATAAAAACGTAAGACCTTATTATAATTATGATATTCTAACTATATTTAAATAAGCACTAGTATCTGAAGCTGGTGATATTGTAGCAGCATCTGTAGATTCTATTGATAAACCTATTTGATCTCCAGCAGTAAATGCATTAATTGTACTACCTACAAAATCAGTATCAACATTTGCAGTCAAGTTTTTACCAATTGTTGTACTACCAATAGGTGTTGCATTTTGTTTTACATTTATTGTAACCTCGGTATTGGTACTTGCACTACCTGAAAAATAATAATCAACTTTATAAACTCCAGTAGTATGAATTGTTAATTTATTTTGCGTTCCTAATGTTATACCATTTGCTGGTCCATTACTTCCAAGTGGTATATCTTGTGATATATTTGCTTCTAAAGTTATACCTGTTTGCGTTGTATCATATTTACGTCCATATGTATTTGTTTGAGATATTGTTTCACCACTAGGTCCTGTTGGCCCCGTAGGTCCAGTTGGGCCTTGTATCCCTTGTGGACCTATTGCACCAGCTGCTCCTGTTGGTCCAGTTGGGCCTATTGGACCTGGTAAACCTGCTGGGCCTGTTGCTCCTGCTGGAATTGTAAATGTTAATACAGCATTTTGATTTGTTCCAGTATTAGTTACTGTAGCATCAGTTCCAGGAGCACCAGTTGTCGTCTCACCAATAGTTATAGTTGCTGGTCCAGTGGGTCCAGTCGGACCTGTTGGTCCCATAACGCCAAGTCTTTCCTTACAACGTCTTCCTTCTTCTAAAATCTGTTTAATTCTACAAGAATATTCTTGATCCATATATATTTCTCCTTTCTTTATTATTTTATGAACAATAAAAAAAAGCAAATATTATTAATGACTAAAATAATACTTACTTAACATTTTTTGATAATTTATAAATTTTTTGTTTTGAAACTTTTTCCAAACTATCTTTTTTATTTATTAAATCTTTTGTTTTTTCTAAATCAATTTTTAATTTTCTTTCTACAATATTTAACTTATCCAAAACCTTTTTATATTCATCTGTTCCAGCATACATATGATTATTTATTTCAAATGAAACTTTTAATGATATTAAATTATTTAGAGAATCTTCTTGGACATCAAAAATAGATTCAAGGATTTGACCTTGTTTTTTTATCTGATTTAAATATTCAGGAACTATTACATTTATATTTTTATTAAGCTCTGTTTGTTTTCTTATTTTTTTTATTGAATTATTAATTAAAATACTACTTACTAAAGTTCCTAACATTTTATTTTTGAAAAGGGCAACTGGAAATAGATTATATATTACTTCTAGTGTTCTATCAATAAATGTATCAAAGGAATTTATTTTTAATTTACTTTTTATATTATCAGAATTTTGATTAAATATTTTATATTCTTTATCAAAAAATTTTTCTTGTTCAATTAAATTTTTTTTAATAATTGAAATTCCTTTTTCAAGTTCTCTTGAATCAATAAATACTTCTTCTTTTTTTTCTGTTTTTTTCTCTTTATTAGAATTTAAAGTAGAAATATTTTCAATCATCGTTGATTTTTTTTCTTCTAAAGAATTTAACTTTTCGATATTTAATTTATCATTTTTATTTAATTTATGATCTTTTTCTAGTTCAACATTATCCTGTTTTTTTATTTGATTATCTTTTTCTAGTTCAACATTATCCTGTTTTTTTATTTGATTATCTTTTTCTAATTCGTTGCTTGGTTTTACTTCTTGTAAACCGATACCTTTTTTATGTAATATTACTACTGTTTTTTTATCACTATTTTTATTACTTTTTTTTAATGAATTATTTAATATATTTTTATTTTGTTTTTTTAATGAGAATTTATTATCATGTGATTTATTTAATAATAAATTACTACTTATAAAAACTAAATCCACGTCACTTTTTTTATCATTACGTAAATTAGGAATGGGTTTTAAACTATAGGTTTCTTGTTCAAAAACATTTGTATATATATTTATTTTATTTGAAATTTTAAAATTTTTTAAACTAATTTGATTATCTTTTTTTTTAAAATTGTTATTACTAACTATCTTCTTTTTACTATTACTTTTATTATTTGATATATTTTTTTTAGAAAATTTATACTCAAAAAATCCAAATATAAAACCAATTATAATAAGAAAAAAATTTCTGACTTTTGAATTTTTTTTAATTTTATTTACTTTGTAATTTTTTTCCTTATAATTTTTTATTTTTACTTTAATCTTTTTTTTATTTAAAAATATATTTTTCCTATAAACTTTAAATCTATTTTTTAAACTTCCTATTTCTCCCATTACTTAACAACACCAATTTTATTTAATGGAAATAACCTAAATACTCCTACTCCACATATATCTTTTTTATAAATAAGTCCTATTATTCTGCTATCTTGCGATACGCCTCTATTGTCACCAAGTACAAAATAATAATCATCTGGAATAACATCATACCCCAACTCTTCTAAAAAGAAATTATCAGTTGAAACATCTAATTTTACATCATCAATTTTTTTATTATTAATATATAAAATTCCATTTACATATTTAACTGTTTCACCAGGTAAACCTATTACCCTTTTTATTAGTTTGGAATTATTATAATTGAATACAACTATATCAAATCTTTCTATATTTTTATCAAATTTTTTTAATAAAACTATGTCATTATTTTTTAAAGTAGGATACATTGATGTACCACTTACTCTTACTGGTGTTACTACAAAGCATCTAATAAGAACAACAATTAGAATTATTACTAAATATGGAATAAATTCCTTTATTACTTTCATAATAAACCTCCTTAATAGCAAAAATAAGGCAACAATGCCTTATTAATTTCTTTCTTTAATTCTTGGTTGTTTAACTGATTTTCTTAAGTATCCACCTATTTTAGCACGTCTAACTTTACCTTTTCTAACAACTGTTACTGAATCAATTTTTGGTGAATTAACAGGGAATGTTCTTTCAACTCCTACTCCACCTGATATTTTTCTAACGATAAAGTTTTTAGAAACTCCGCTACCTTTAATTGCGATTACTAAACCTTCGAATGCTTGAATTCTTTCACGGTTTCCTTCAATAATTTTAACGTCAACTCTTACTGTATCTCCTACACGAAATTCAGGAATATCAGTTCTAATTTGACTTTTAGTTATTTTTTCAACTAAATTCATAATAAGCCTCCTTTTTTATTACAGCGATCATAAGTATTTAATAGTCTCAGCGGATCACATGAAAAATTTTATCATATTATTAAATAATATGCAAGTATTTTTAAAGTTTATCTTGTTTTTTTACTTTTTAATTCTTCTTCGTATTGCAAATCATCAACATATATTAGTTTTTGTTTTAATTCTTCTTCAAGAAAATTTATTTTTTTTAATAATAATGTTATATATTTTTCATCTAAATATTTTTTATATTTATTTACTATGATACTTTTATATCTTGATATTTCATTTAAAGCTTCTGATATATCACCTGGATCATTATCTTCATCTTCTACTACTGCAATCATTAATTTTAAAAATGAATCAAGTTTCTTTTTTATCTTTTTTTTCAAAATTTTTTCTATAAAACTTTGATTCACAATTATCATAGAATTAACTTTGATTCCAGGGTAATTTATTTTATTTAAAGGTTTAATATTAAAACCATTTTTTTCATAATTAATTAAAGTAACATTTGAATTTTTTTTATCTTTACATATTATATAACATTGTTTTTTCATATGTTTCAACTCTTTTCTATTAAATCAGGTCTTCTTTCATGTGTTTTTTCTAATTGTTTTTCATATCTCCATTTTCTAATATTTTCATGATGTCCAGATAATAATACATCTGGAACTTTCATTCCTCTAAAATCAACTGGTTTTGTATAGACTGGATAGTCAAGAAGTCCGTCACTAAATGAATCATTTTCATGTGATTCTTTTTCTATAACACCATCTATTAATCTTACCACACTATCAATAATTACCATTGATGGTAACTCACCGCCAGTTAGAACATAATCACCTATGCTAATTTCCTCATCAGCTAAAGATCTAATTCTTTCATCAAAACCTTCATAATGTCCACAAACAATTATAATATGCTTTTTTGAAGTTAAAGAATAAGCTTTCTTTTGATTATATTTGTTTCCTTGAGGAGTTACTAAAATAACATAAGAATCATTCGTTTTTAATGCATCCACTGCATCAAATATTGGTTGAGGCATAAGTACCATTCCAGCACCTCCACCAAAACCATAATCATCTACTTTTTTATGTGGATCCAATGTATAATCTCTAATATTATGAATATTAATTTCAACTTTATTTTGAGTTAAAGCTCTTTTAATTATTGATTCTGATAAAAAGCCTTCAAACATTTTAGGGAAGAGTGTTAAAACATCAATTTTCATCTATAAGTCCCCCAACTTCATTAATGTATATTTTCTTATTTTCTAGATCTGTCTTTTCTATAAATGGTTTTATGTTAGGAATTAAAATTTTCTTTTTGTTTTTTTCTATAACCAAAATTTCATGAGCTTTAGATGTTACTATATCTGTAACATTTCCTATTAATTTATCATTTGAGTAAACTTCTAAATTAATTAAATCTTCAAAAAAATATCCATCCACTTTTATATCATCTTTATTTATATATACACTTTGTCCTTTATATTTTAATACCTCATTTATATCATTTATATCATAAAATAAAACCATGTCATACATTTTATGTTTTCTATAATTCTTAATAATCATTTCTTGTTTTTGTGTTCCAATATATAATTTAAAATTTTCTTTAAAAATTTCATTTTTATATTTAAAATCTGAAAGGATTCTTATTTCTCCTTTTATTCCATGAGTATTGACTATTTTACCAACATATATGTATTCCATGATTTCACCTACTTAATTCATACAAGATTATACTAGTAGCAACTGCAACATTTAAACTCTCGCACTTGTTATTCATTTCAATATAAATAAATTCATCACATAATGAATTTACTTCGTTACTTACCCCTTTTCCTTCGTTACCAACTATTATAGCAAATTTTTCACCTTTTTCAACATTTTTTATACTTTTTCCATTAACTACATTTGTACTAAATATTTTATATTGATTTTGCTTTAAGTTAGATATAAATTCAATTAAATTTTTTTCTATTATATTAATATGAAAAATCATGCCTTGGGTTGCTCTTATAACTTTTGGATTATATAAATCTACAGTATTTTTACTTAATACAATTGTATCTATATTAAATGCTACTGCGCTTCTTATTATTGTTCCTAGATTACCAGGGTCCTGTATATCATCAAGTATAAGTACTCTATTGCCTACTAAATTTTTATTTAATTTTTCACATATACCAATTATTTTATTAGGTGTATCTAAATTACTTATATATTTTAAAACATTATAAGTTGCATAATTAGTTTCAACATTTAAATTTAGTTTAGTATTTTCTTCTAAAATTAATTCTTTTAATACACCATTTTTATATGCTTCTAAAACTAAATGTTCTCCTTCTACAATAAACAAGTTATTTAAATCTCTATATTTTTTTGTATTTAATTTTTTTAGTTCTTTTATTTTTTTATTTTCTATTGAAGTGTATAGCATAACAATCACCATATATATTTTACCATTTTATATGTTATTTTTAAATATAAAAAAATAAAAAGTCACAAAGTGACTTATTTATTTAATTGAGCAGCTACTTCTTCTGCAAAATTTTCTTCTTTTTTCTCCATACCTTCTCCAACTTCATAACGTATCATGTTTATGATTTTACCGCCATTATTTTGAACGAATTTTGAAACTGTTTCTTTATTTTCTGCTTTTACATAGATTTGATCTTCTAAGCATACTTCTTCGTAATATTTTCTAACTTTACCAACTAAAATATTTTCTATTTTATCTTCTGGTTTACCTTCATTAATTAATTGTTCTCTAATTATTGTTTTTTCTTTTTCTAATACATCAGTTGGAACTTCGCTTGATTTTAAATATAAAGGTCTCATTGCTGCTGCATGCATTGCAACATCTTTAGCAATTTCTTCATTTGCACCTTCTATAAGTGTTAATACTGCGATTCTTCCCCCCATATGGATATATGAACCAAATGATTCATTGTCTTTTTTAGTTATCTTTGAAAATCTTCTAAGACTTAATTTTTCTCCAATTGTAGCTGTTTTACTTATAATTAATTCTTTTATAGTTGAATTCCCATTTTTTAATTCTAATGCTTCATCTAATGTTTTTGCATTACTAGAAACAAGTGTTTCTAATATTGTATCAACTAATGTTTTAAATTCTTCATTTTTAGCGACAAAATCTGTTTCAGAATTTATTTCAAGAATTACAGCATCATTTCCTTTTATTAAAACTGATGCAATTCCCTCAGCAGCTATACGATCTGATTTTTTAGCTGCTTTTGCTATCCCTTTTTCTCTTAAATAATCCATTGCAGCATTAATATCGCCATTACTAGCTTCTAATGCTTTTTTACAGTCAAGCATTCCTGCTCCACTTTTATCTCTTAATTCTTTTACTAAACTTGCAGTTATCATATAAAATTCCTTTCTATTATATAAAAAGATGATTTATAAAATCATCTTTAAAGTCTTATTTTAAAGCATCAATTAATTCTGCTTTTTTCATTGTAGAATAACCTTTAACGTCTTTATTCTTTGCCATTTCACGTAATTCTGCAACTGTTAATTTACTTAAATCTTGTGATTTAGTGGCTTTTTCTTCTTTAACAGTTTTAACTTCTTTTACTTCTTCAGTTTTTTCTACTTTTTCAGTTTTTTCTACTTTGTTAAATGATTTTTTTTCAAATGGTTTTTTATCTCTTGGTTTACGATCGTCAAATCTTCTTTGTCTGTCTTCTTTTCTTTTAACAGAATCAACAGCTTTTTGCATAATTTCATTAGGATTAACTGTTTTTTGTGAATCAATTGTTACATAATCTACTAATTTACCACCGTTTGCTTCTACTATAGCATTTGCCATTACACCAATTATAAGTTTAACAGCTCTAATAGCATCATCGTTACCTGGTATTACATAATCAACCATATCTGGATCACAGTTTGTATCTACTATACCAAATACAGGGATATTCAAAATTCTTGCCTCTTTAATTGCTATATCTTCTTTTGAAGGGTCTACAATAAATAAAGCATTTGGTAATTTATTCATATCTCTAATTCCACATAAAACTTTATTTAATTTATCATATTCTTTTCTTAATTTGATTACTTCTTTTTTAGGTAATACATCAAATGTTCCATCTGATTCCATTTTTTCGATTTCTTCTAATCTTTTAACTCTTTTTCTAATTGTTCTAAAGTTAGTTAAAGTACCACCTAACCATCTTTCATTAACATAGTAAGATTCACTTCTTAAAGCTTCTTCTTTTGTAGCTTCACTAGCTTGTTTTCTAGTTCCTACAAATAAAACCTTTCCACCATTTTCTGCAATTGTCTTAAGTGCAGCATAAGCTTCTTCAATTTTTTTAGCTGTTTTTTGTAAATCAATAATGTAAATATCATCTCTTGAAGTAAAGATGTATTCTTTCATTTTAGGATTCCATCTTTTTGTTTGATGTCCAAAATGAACTCCAGCTTCTAATAAATAATTCATTGACACTACTGTCATATTTCTTCCTCCTTTTGTTATTTCCTCCGATCACTTCTAATTTACACCACCTATAAAGGCACTAGGCATAAAAATCCATGTCGTGTGTATTAAAAAAGCCAAGACCATTATATCATAATTATATGTTTTTTCAAGACTTTTTAATATAAAAATTGTTTTTACTTATTTAATTTTTCTCTAACTATTTTATTCACTAATCCTAAATCAGCTTTTCCTTTTAATATTGGTGTTAATTTACCCATTATTTTTCCCATATCGGATACTGAAGAAGGTTTTAATTCATCAAATACATCATTTACGGTTTTGATAATTTCTTCTTCACTTAATTGCTCCGGCATATATTTGTTAAGAAGTTCAATTTCTTTTTCTGTTTTTTCTACTAAATCTGTTCTTCCACCTTTTTCAAATTCTTTAATTGATTCTTTCCTTGTTTTAATTTCCCTTGCAATAATAGTTATTACTTCATCATCATTAAGTACATGTTTTACCTTAATTTCTTCTAATTGAATTGCTCCTTTAACCATTCTTACAACATTAAGTAAATCTTTGTTTTGATTTTTCATAGCGTTTTTTAAATCGACTAATATTCTTTCTTTCATTTTTATTTCCCTTCTAAAAAAAGAACCCATAACAGCTCTAGTTATACATTCTTTCTCTTCTACGACTATTTTTAATTCCTTCTTTTTTAGCTTTTCTTCTTTTAACTCCAGGTTTCATATAACCTTCGGTTCTTTCTTTAACTGTTTTTAGGAGGCCTTCTTTAGCATTTTTTTGTTTCATAGTACGTAGTGCACCATCAACATTTCCATTTCTTACAACTACTGTAGACATTAGTATTCCCTCCCTTCTGTGACGCTAATATTATAACATTTGTTTTAATTTATTACAATAAAAAATTTAAAAAAAATTAGGCTTTTACTGATATTTTTGAACTTTTTTTGTAAATTAATACAAATTTAAATTTTTTTAGGCTTTTTCTTTTAATATTTAATAATTTCAACGAATACAAAAAAAGTTATCTTGAATGATAACTTTTTTTATAAATTACACACATTTTATATAATAGGTTCTGATAAAGCTTCCAACTAATTTACCACCTTCAAATAATATTTGACCTATTGTCTGTAAAAGTGGTATTAAAAAAGGCAATAATAATATTAAAATTATAGTTATGATTATTTTTTTATTTTTTATTACACTGGACATATATTTTTACCAACTATTCTTCGTACAGCAGAACCTAAACTTTTACCAAGTTCAAAAATAAAAGTAACACCTTTTGTAATAGATGAAATCAAGGTTCCTGATATTCCTCCTCCATCTATCAATAATAATTCTTGCTTATTCAATTTTAACACATATACCCCTCCTTAATTACATTTTAGTGGTCTAACATAACCATCTATTACACCTATTAAAAAGACAATTCCAGCACCTATTAAAAATCCAGCCCCTATACTAAAACCGCCTCCATTTACATTCATTAATTCGTTTTTATTTAATTTTATCATTACATCAACCCTTTCTTTAAAAAATTAAATATTTCTTTTAATAATGTTGTTTTTTCTAATTCAATATATATTTCTAATATATTGTTATCTATTTTATATTTATCTTCTAAATTAATATTAAGTACTATTTCATAATAATTTTTATTATCTATTATAATATAATCTTTACTTATTTCTTTTATTTCAAAATTATATTTTTTATTATCTATGTATAATCTATCTTTAATTTTATTGATCTTGTCTGGAGAAAGCTCTAAAACTATGTTATTTTCTCTTACCATACCAATACACTTTTCATATTTATTGTATGTAAAGAAAGTTCCAAAAACAAGTATAAATATAAGAAAAACAAGTAATATTGTGATCCATGAAATTATTTTTACTGGTACTTTTTTAAGCATAATAACACTTGAGTTATTATATATATCTATATCATTCATTTTTAAACACGTCCTTAACTATTTCTCCATTTTTAAGTTCAATTACTCTATCATACAAATCCATATTATCAAGTCTATGTGAAATAACTATTATCATTTTATTTTCATACATTTTAAATAAATTTTTAAGTATTTTTCTTTCGAGATTTATATCCATTTGACTTAACCCCTCATCTATTATTAAAACTTCAAAGTTTTTAAGTAAAGCACGAGCTAATATAATTCTTTGCCTTTGTCCACCTGATAAATTATACCCGTTTTCTTCTATAAGCATATTTAAACCTAAATCATTTAAAAATTCATCGATAAAGCATTTTTTAGAAATTTCTATTATTTGTTCTTCTGTAATGTTCTTATCTATTTTCAAATTATTGTAAATAGAATCTGTATATAAAATTTCATTTTGAGATATATAAGAAAAATTTTGTTTTATTACATCATCTTTATAATCATTAATGTCATATCCATTAATAGTAATTTGATTTCTAGGTATTTCATAGTACCTCATCAATAATTTAAATAAAGTACTTTTACCACTTCCACTTTTACCTAAAATAAGTATTTTTTGTTTTTTTAGTTTTAGGTTAATGTTTTTTAATTGTTTTTCTTTATAATCATATGAATAAGATAAATTATTAAAAGATATTTCCTTTACTTTTACATTATCTATGAAAGTTTGTTTTTTATTTTCATTTTTAAATAGTTCTAAAATGCGTCTTAATGAATTTTTCGCTTCTTTTATCTCTGAATTTAAATCTATTATGTTTTTTATTGGTTCTAAAAAATAATTTAATAAATTAACAAATACTAGTAAATCACCAAATGTCAAATTTCCTAATGTAACCATTTTTGCGCCTACATATATTATTGTTAAATATCCAACGGCATTTACTAAATCTTTTAGTATTGAAATTGTATTATTGTAATTATCAAATTTAAATATATTTTTTAAAAACTTAACATATTTTTTTTCGAACTTATCAATTATTTGTGCTTCATTTCCTACACTTTTTACAGTTTCAAAACCATTTATTGTTTCAATCATATATGACATTGTTTCAGATTTATTAACCTGAATTGTGTTAATATTATTAGTTATTCTATTTTTTGAAAAAATCATTAATAATAAATATATGAATACTATAATCAATGAAATGAAAAATAGTTTGGTATTTATAATATAAAATATTATGAAAGTTACTAAAGCAAGTGGTAAATCGATAAATAAGGAAAGTGATACTTTAGTTATCATGTTTCTAATAATAGATAAATCGTTTACTCTTGAAATTATATCACCAGTTGTTCTAGTATGATAATAGTTATAAGGAAGTGAAATTATTTTTTTATAAGTATCTAGTGTCAATAACAAATCAATCTTTTGATTTAAATATATTAATAATTTATTCCTAAAAAAATCACTTAAAATTTTAAATATATTTATAAATAGAAAAAATATAAATATAATTGTTAAATTATTATAGTTTATAGCATCTAATATATTTTTCATATAAAATGAGCTTATTACAGAAAACATTGTTATAAATATAGATAACATTATTATATTAAATATAAATGCTTTGTGTAACTTTATAATTTTTAAAAGAAAATCTATGAAAGGAATGTTTTGAGTTAGTGGGAGTTTTTTTAAAGGATAAAGTGTTATTAAAACACCAGACCACATTTTTTGAAATTCTGAAAAAGTAATTTTTTTAATACTACATGATGGATCTGCAATTATAATTTTTTTGTTTTTAAAATCAATTTTATAAATTACAACAAAATGTTTGTATTTTCCATCAATAACTACATGAGCAATGCAAGGTAGAATTAGATTTTCTTTATTTAATTGTTCTAATGAGGTTTTAATACCCTCTGCATTAAATCCTATACTTTTACAAGCCTCTATTATATGAAAAGCAGTTGTACCATTTTTATCGGTTTTAGTTAAATCTCTTATTTGATCTATTGGTAAGTTCCCACCATAGAAATTAATTATCATTCCTAAGCATGCACAACCGCAGTCTTTTATATTATCTTGTTTTATAAAAGGATATTTCTTAATATTTTCACCTCCTATAAATAAGATATCTCATGTCAAAATGTTTTCCTTTTTATTTCAAAAAAAAACAACTATTTTTTTAAAATAATTATTTTTTTACTTCCATATTTTCTTTCTTTAAATATTTTTAGATTATTTGTATTTATTTCTTCTGTCTCATATTCACAAATTATAATTCCATTATCTTTTAATAAATTATTTTCTAGTATTATATTGACTGCTGGATTTATAAGATTTAATTTGTAAGGGGGATCTAAAAATATAACATCAAATGTTTTGTTTTGATTACTAAATTCTTTAAGTGCATTTTTAAAATCTTTTTTTATTATAAAAGCATTTTCAATTGTATTAATATTTTTTTTAAGTATATTTATAATATTAATATTATTATCAACAAAATAACACTCTTTAGCACCACAACTTAAAGCCTCTATTCCTAAAGAACCACTTCCTGCAAATAAATCCAAACAACTACTATCACTTATGTAATCTTGTATCATTCCAAATAATGATTCTTTTACCCTATCCATAGTAGGTCTTGTACCATTTATATCAAATCCAGTAATATATTTTCCCTTATATTTTCCACTTATTATTCTCACATTACCACCAACAATATTTTATCATAATTATTTTAGAGTTGATAGAACATTTTGAATCATTTCAATAGTTTTCAATGTTTCCCCAATTCGATCGGTAAATTTTAGTCTATAGTTGTGTTTAACTTCATCTTCAAAATTTTTAAAGGACTGAGGCGACCTATTAAGTATTTTGTACCAAAAAGAGTTTTCTCTTAAATATTTTTGATAGTTAGGATTATTTTTTATTTTAAATTGAATTTCTAAAGTCATTAATCCTCAAAATGCTTATACATTGGTCTTGGTTTATATTCTTCTTTTTTTGTTTCTTTTGTACCAAAATCACCAAGTACACTTAAAACTCTTTGAACACTTTGAACTCCATTTTGGATTGAATCAAGATCTAGCGATTTTAACCAAGTTAAAAAACCTGCTGTAGCGGTTGCTGTTGAGGCAGCTTCTACAACTTTTTCTTTTGTTATATAATCTTTCCATGCATTTTCATCTTCACCATACATATCATATATTTCATAATATTTTTGCCAAGACATACTACCATCTTTAACATGTTTAATCAAAGAAGGATTTTTTTTGACAAAGTTTTTAAATTCATCCTTTTTATTCACAACTATCACCTATATTAATATATGCCTATATTTTTAAATGTTAACCAAACAAGAAAAAAGATGATATTTTTCATATCACCTTAATCTAATCCATTAATTTTAAAATCATCTAAAAAATCATCAATAGTCATCATTTTTTCATCTATTTTTTCTAATTCAACAGGTTTAGATTCTCTTTTTTCATCTGACTTTTCGTTAGGTTCTATATTACTAAAATTTTGTTCTTCAAGTAAATTAGTTTCTACAAATATTTCATCAATGTTTTTCTTTGATATACTACTACCTGTAGAATATCTATCCATTATTGGAAATTCAGTATTTTTAATAAAAACAAAGTCATCATTTACCTTTATTATTAAGTTTGTTTTATTACTTACAATGAAGGCATTTAATATATAATATGGATTAGTTTTAACATCTCTTATTATTTGAACACCTTTTCTAGCTCTAGACATAACTTCAAAATCACTTATTTTAACTCTTTTACCTGTATTTTTTTCTGTAATTATAGTTATATACTCGTCTAAATCATCAAATAAAGCAAAACTAACTACTTCATCATCTTTTAAACTAATAGCTTTAACACCAGCACCTTTAGTACCTATTGGTGCTACTTCGTCTAAATAAAATCTTAAACCATAACCATTTTTTGTTACTACAAATATTTGATTTTTACCAGTAGTACATGTATTAATTAACTTATCATCTTCTTTAAGTTTTATTGCAGTTAAAGGTTTATTATAGCGTTGAACTTTAAATTCATTTAATTTAGTTCTTTTTATCATTCCATTTTTTGTCACAAACGTGACATAAATATTATCTTCAAAATTGTATACTGGCATACAAGAAATTACATTTTCATCTGGATTAAGTTTTATAATGTTGCTTACATGTTTTCCTAATTCCTTCCACTTTAAATCTGGTATTTCATGTACAGGTATATATAAATAATTACCTAAATCCGTAAATAAAAGTATGGTATCTAATGTATTCATTTTATATAATCCTATCAAATAATCTCCATTTTTAAGTGCAGTTTCTCCATCTGCTTGTGAATAGCTTCTATTAGATACTCTTTTAATATATCCCTCTTTTGTTACTACTACTACAGCTTCTTCTTTAGAAATCATTTTTGTTGTATCTATCTTGATTTCCATTATTTCATCTTTAATTTCAGTTTTTCTTGGAGTTGCATATTCTTTCTTTATAATTTTAAGTTCTTCTTTCATAACTGATTTTAACCTATTTTCATCAGTTACTATCTCATTTAAAGTTTTAATAATTAACTGTAATTTTTTATTTTCTTGTTCCAAATCTAAAACATCTATATTAGTTAATCTATAAAGTTGTAAATCTAATATTGCTTTGGCTTGTTCTTCTGTAAAACCAAACTTATTCATTAAATTAATACAAGCATCTTGTTTATTTTTGCTTGCTCTTATTGTAGCTATTACTTCATCTAATATAGATAAAGCTTTTATTAAACCATCAACAATATGCAATCTTTTCTTAGCAACTTCTAAATCAAAATTAGTTCTTTTTAAAATAACTTCTTTTTGATGTTTAATATATGCATCTAACATATCTACTAATCCAAGAGTCATAGGTCTTCTATTTACTATAGAAACCATATTATAACTATATGAAATCATCAAATCAGTATTTTTATATAAATAATTAAGAATTAATTCAGAATCTGCATCTTTTTTTAAATCAATAGCTATTTGAAGTCCATCTCTATCAGTTTCATCTCTAACTTCAGCAATTCCTTCAACTTTCTTATCTATTCTAATTTCATCTATCTTTTTTACTAATAATGCTTTATTAACATCAAATGGTATTTCTGAAATTATAATTTGTTCTTTACCTTTGTTTTTTACAATTTCTAACTTAGATTTTACGATTACTTTTCCTCTACCTGTAGTAAAAGCATCTATTATTCCATTTTTTCCTTCTACTATTGCACCTGTTGGAAAATCTGGACCCTTAACTATATCAAAAATTGTTTCCGCATGGCAATTTGGATTTTCTATTCTTTTAATAGTTGCATCAATTATTTCACCTAAATTGTGGGGTGGAATATTAGTTGCATATCCAGCACTTATTCCTGTTGCACCATTTACAAGCAAATTAGGAAATTTGGCTGGCAAAACAGTTGGTTCTAATAAGGTATCATCATAGTTAGGTGCCCAACTGATTGTATTTTTATCTATATCTTTTAAAAGTTCATTGCTTATTTTAGCTAAACGTGCTTCTGTATAACGCATTGCTGCAGGTCCATCGCCATCCATAGAACCATTGTTACCATGCATATCAATAGTCATCAAATTCTGTTTCCACCATTGACTCATTCTAACCATAGCTTCATATATGCTTGAATCTCCATGGGGATGATATTGTCCCATTACATTTCCTACAGTTTTTGCGGATTTTTTATATGGTTTATCATATGTATTTCTATCTCTATACATAGCATATAAGATTCTTCTTTGAACTGGTTTTAATCCATCCCTTACATCAGGAAGAGCTCTATCTTGAATTATTGCTTTTGAATATCTTCCAAATCTCTCTCCCATTATTTCTTCTAATGAATAATCATATATTCTTTTAATTACATCTTGCATTAATATCACACCTTATCTTTTTTTAGGTTTTGCTTCTTCCTCTTTAATATCAGGCATATCATCAATCATTTTGAATGCTTTAGGTACCTTTATTAATGAGCTATATTTTCTAAATATAGACTCTAGGTAAGTTTGTTCTTCTTTATCATTCGAAAATTTCATTAATTCATCATAAATATCCCTAATAAGATAATGAGTACATTGATATTTTTCTGCTGGTGTACCATTTTTTGAAATTGAATAATCTTTTAACATTCTTTCAAAAGTTTCATCATATTCAACTTGGTTACCATTTTGAATATTTGTTAAATATCTAGATGTAACTACTCTAGCAAATTGATCATTTTCACTGATCTTTTCACATAAATCAACACTGTAATTATATACCTTTCCTATTCTTTTACTCATTTCTATTTCTTCTATTGTTTTTGTTTTCATAATATCCTCTTTTCTTATGCTATTTTATAATTATCTTCTAAAGAAAATTCAACATTTTCTTCTATCCATTCTTTTCTAGGTTCTACTTTATCACCCATTAGCACACTAACTCTTTTTTCTGCCAATGAAACATCATTTATATTTACTTTAATTAAGCTTCTTGTTTCAGGATTCATTGTTGTTTCCCACAACTGATCATAGTTCATTTCTCCTAAACCTTTGTATCGCTGAGTTTCAAGTTTTACTTTGCTTTTTTCAAGTATTTCTTTTCTTTCCTCATCGCTCCAAGCATAATAAACTGTTTTACCATTAAACAATTTATATAAAGGTGGCATAGCTATATAAAGTTTTCCAGATTCAATTAAAGGTTTCATATATCTATAAAAGAAAGTTAACAATAATATCTGTATATGTGCTCCATCATCATCTGCATCAGTCATGATTATTATTTTATCGTAATTTGAATCTTTTACTTCAAAATCACTACCAACACCAGCACCTATTGTATGAATTATAGTATTTATTTCTTCGTTTTTAAATATTTCCTCTAATCTTGTTTTTTCTGTATTAAGCACTTTACCTCTTAGTGGTAATATAGCTTGATACTTTCTATCTCTGCCTTGTTTTGCACTTCCACCTGCAGAATCTCCTTCGACTAAAAATAATTCATTTTTATTCGGATTTTTTGTTTGAGCAGGAGTTAATTTATCACTTAGAGATCTTTCTTTTTTATTTTTATCTTTACCATTTCTAGCTTCATCTCTAGCTTTTCGTGCAGCTTCTCTTACTATTTTACTTTTTATCATTTTATCAAGTATTAATGTAGCAATAGCTTTGTTTTCTTCAAGGAAAAATTGAAGTTTTTCACCAACTATTTTATCTACAACTGTTCTAGCAACAGGTGTTCCTAGTTTTGCTTTTGTTTGACCTTCAAATTGCAACAAATTTTCTGGAATTTGTAAACTTATGATTGCAGTTAATCCTTCTCTTGTATCACTACCCTCTAAATTTTTATCTTTAGTTTTCAAATATCCATTTGTTTTAGCATAATCATTAAATACCCTTGTTAAAGCAGTTTTAAAACCAACTTCATGACTACCACCATCATTTGTTTTTACATTATTAACAAATGAAACTATATTTTCAGAATAAGTATCTGTATATTGAAATGCCACTTCTACATTAATATCATCTTTTGATCCTGAAAAAGATACAACATTGTGAAGTTGTTTTTTATCTTCATCCAAATATTCAACAAATGACTTTAAACCATTTTCATAATGAAAAGTTTCTTCTTTTTTATCTTCAATATCTTCTACAATAACAGTTAATCCTTTAAGTAAAAAAGCACATTCTTGCATTCTTTCACAAATAGTAGTAAATGAAAAAGTTGTAGATGAAAATATTGTATCATCAGGCATAAACCTTACCTTTGTTCCAGTTTTGCTTGTTTTACCTAAGCGTTGTAATGGAATATCTAACTTTCCACCATCTTTAAATCTTATAAAGTGTTCATAACCATCTCTTTTAATAGTTACTTCCATCCATTTGCTTAAAGCATTTACAACACTCGCACCAACACCGTGCAACCCACCTGATACTTTATATCCACCACTTTCAAATTTTCCTCCTGCATGTAACACAGTATAAATTACTTCTGGGGTAGACATACCAGTTGAATGCATTCCAACTGGTACACCTCTTCCTTCATCTTCTACACTTATACTATTATCAGGATGAATAATGATTTTAATTTTTTTACCATATCCATTGATAACTTCATCTATACCATTATCAACTATTTCCCATACTAAATGATGTAAGCCTCTTTTATCTGTTGAGCCTATATACATACCAGGACGTTTTCTTACTGCTTCTAGTCCTTCTAACACTTTTATCGAGTTTTCGTCATATTTTGCCATGTTATCACCATAGATATTATAACACAAAAGATTTTTTTTTAAAACTTTTTATGTTTTATCATATAATTTTGCTATTACTAATAACCTTTTTTTATTATAATTTGAACAAGTTACCAAAGTTAGTAGTTCTTCATCTGTATCATAAAAATAGTTTATTTCATTAGGAAATATTTTTATTATTTTATAAACTTTATATGTTCTTCTATATTTATAAGTGTTTAAAATAATAATATCATTTACTTTCAAATATTTAATATTTTTAAATACTCCTTCTCTATTATGACCAGCTAAAACTATATTTTTATTATCAAATGTTTTTCCACTTAATAATCCTACATATTCATTATCTAAAATAATTTTGCTAGTTCCATATTTAATTATTTTATTTAAATTTATTCTAGGTATTTCTAAATATCCAATGTATTGATTTATATTATTTTCAACTTTAAAATCATTAATTAATTTATTTTCAATCAATTTATTTTTATATATAGTTATATATTTAAAAATCAAATATAATAAACTAATTATTATTAATAATATACCAATTATTTTATGTTTCATTTTTATGTATTATAAATATAAATCCAATTATAATATTTAAAAACATAATTAATACAATATTTACATTAGATGATGTATTAGGCATTTCATATTTTTCATTTTTATTTTCATTTCTTGTAGATTTATCTAATTCTTTTTCAGAATTTTTTTCATTTTTACTAATATTTATTATTTGTGTAATACCATCATTTTTAATATTATCTTGATTATCATCCTTTTTTATTTCATCGTTTTCCAAATTGTCATTCTTTTTTGTTTCTTCTTTTTTTGTATTTTTAAAATTTTCATCAGGAATTTCACAATTTAAAACTAGGTCTAAATTTAAATTATTAAATAAATCAAATTCATACAATTTTGTATCATCCTCTATTTTTAAATAATATTTTCCAAGTACATAATTGTTCAAATATATATAATCTTTTTTTTCAATTGAAAATTCTTCTATTTTTTTGTTAAATGAATTATAAACTTCAATTTTTTTATTTATAGAACAATTACTATCAATTTTTATTTTAGCATTATATTTTTTTAAATAATTAATTATTGTACCTATGTTAATACTTTGATAGTCAATTGTAGTATTATTTATAGAAAAACCATATTTATCATTATTCTGTTTATAATCCTTTAACTGTGTAATTTCTTTTACATAATAATTCGAGTAAGGTAATATTAAATCAACATCAATTATTCCTAATCTATTTGTAAAAACTTTTTTTATCATGTCACCTTTTTTTAAGGTTAAGTTATTATTTATCTTTAAATCATTTTCTAAAAATATTCCAAATTCTATATTATCTTTATAATCAAAATTGTATTCATTCGATTTTGATAAAACTTCTATAAATTTTCTGAGTTTTAATTTTGTACTTTTTCTCTTTAAACGAATTTTTAAATCTACATTATTATAACTTTCATTAATTGAAATATGATTTTCGAAATATCCATTATATTCGTTTGGTTTTATACATTTTACATAATAATTTCCAAGTGGTAATTCAAGAAAAAATTTACCATTAACATCTGTGTTAAAAGATGTTATTAAATCATTTTTATGATATATTATTTTATCATTTAAATCATATATATCACTATATGCATATATGAAAAACTCAATATTTATTGGTAACATTTTATAAATGAAATCATCATTATAATCAACAAGTTGCTCAGCTTGTGAATCTATATTTAATATTCCCCTCGATATTTTGCTTTCATAACCAATATTAAAAATAACTGGTTCTATTCCTTCACTATAAATAAGCCTTTGTGAATTAAAAGCATCATAAATATAAGTTCGATATTTAGAAGAAAAATATCTGTATAATGGCATGTCATTATATATTTCCTCTTTTGAAAATATTTTTAAAGTATTATCCTTTATTGTAATATTTTTATCCATTGGCTCAAATTTATTTATTATATTATTTTCATCGACTAATATATATTCTTCATTTATTGGAATTTTATGTTTTGTATTAGAAAACGAAGGAAGCTTTTTAGATTCATTAACTAACTTAAGTATTTCACTTTTTTCTGTTTCAATATCAATTTTTTTAAAAAATTTACCATTTTGTATATGCCAATCTATTTCATAATCAGTTATTTTTTCCCAAATTAATTCTTGTGTAGCTAAAAAATATTTTATATCTTCATGTCCAGTATAATTATATCCAAAATATATAACCTCCTTTATATAAATCACTTCTTGTATAGTTAAATCTGAATTATTAATGTATTCAAAAGAGTCATAATCTAAAGTAGTTACTTTTAAATCTGGTTGCAAACAATATAATTGTTTATCGTTATCTTTATAAATTGACAAAGCTACATAATTATTATTAATTGAGTAAAAATAATTAGTATTTTCTTTTTCTATTGTTAGTGAAAAAACATTATTCTTAAATAAAAGAAATGATAATAAAAATACGATTAGTAACATTATTTTTTTCATATATTTTCTCCTTTCAAACGCATTTTATATTGATTTAAATATTAAATCAAATAACAAATATTAAATATTTTTACTTTAATTAGTTTTAATAAAAAAAATAATATAATAAAAATAAAAAATTTGAATATCAAATATATAAAAAAACAAGCAAATTTTTAAAATTGCTTGTTTTTACTATTTATTAGTTTGTTTTTCTTTTAATTTATTTTTATGTTCATTATAAACTTTTAAATAAAAGTCTTTCCACATTTCAAGTACATGTTCTTTTGAATAAAATTCACTTATTTCTTTAGAATATTTACTATATTTTTTATATTCCTTCTCATCATTCATTAACATTTTAATTTGCTTTACAAATTCTGTATTTTTATTTCCATGTAAATATTTTCCAAATAAGATTCCTTTATATAAATCTAAATCTCTTAGTAATACTGGTTTTTCTGAGTTTACAGCTTCTAAAATTGACATTGGAAATAATTCATTATAAGATGGCATAAAAAGTACATCGGACATATTATACATATCATTCATTTCTGTTCGTGGAATAATTCCTAAAAATTCAACATTCTTAGGTGGATTATCATATACTTTCTTTAATTCATTATATCCATCTGTTATTTTTCCAAATGAAAATCCACCACACCATACAAATTTAACTTTTGGAAGTTTTTTGGCAACTTCTATAAAATCTAATACACCTTTTCTTGTTTGTACTTGTCCAACTCCAAGCACAACAAAATCATCTTCTTTTATTCCATATTTTTCCCTTATTTTATTTCTAACAGATTTTTTTTCTTTAAAAAATGATTCTTTTGAAACATAATTAGGTATATATGTTACTTTCTCTTTAGGTATTTTAATTTTTTCAAGTTCATCTATAAATGAAGGATTTACTACAACTAAATGATCTGCTTTATTATAAAAATTTACAACATATTTTTTAAATACAGCAAATGCTGGTCTTGGAAGTTTTATACTTCCATCTAATGTAGTTGGTAAAAAATGTACGTATGCTACATTAACACCTTTAGTTTTTCCCATTTTAAGATAATGTGGTAAATCAACTGTATGATAATGCATTATATCTGCATCTTTTTTATCATTAATTTTCACATCAAATAAGTCTTTTGCGCCTTCCTTAACCAACGATACTTGTTCTAGATATGCACTTCCAACGCCTTGTCCATCTACTTTATCAGCAGAAGAAAGCATATTAATTGTTATTTTTTTCATTTTTTTCACTTCCTAATACTATTATAACAATTTTTAATTAAATTACAATACTCACAAGTATTACGTCTTCACCTATTTTTTCTATTTGCTCCCACTTTATTTGAATTTCTCCTTTAGAAGTAAAACGTGATAATATAAATTTACTTTTTTCTACAATTAAACTATTCATCTTCCCATCAGACATTATTTCAACATCTATTATATTACCGATTTTTGTTCCATCTTTTGTATTTACTACATCTTTGTGTTGTAATTCTGATAACCTCATAAAATCACCTATTTAATTTTATGAAATTATTAATTTATCATTCTTTTTATATTATCTAATCCATTTTTTTCAAGTCTTGAAATTTGAGCTTGACTTATTCCTATTTCTTCAGCTAATTCCATTTGAGTTTTACCTATTATATATCGCTCTAAAATTATGTATTTTTCTTTTTCTTTTAATTTGTTTATCGCATCTTTTAATGCTATTTTTATATCCATATTATACATTTCATCTTTCTTATCTTCTAGTTGATCTTCAAGATAAATTGTATCACCACCATCGTTATATATTGCCTCTGCCATACTTACTGTTTCTTTTATTGAATCAAGTGCGTTGGCAACTTCATATTCTGTATATCCAAGTTCCTGTGCGATTAAGGAAACACTAGGTTCTTTTCCTAATAAATTTGTGAGTTCTTCTTTTTTCTTTAATGATTTATAAGCAATATCTTTAACACTTCTAGCAATTCTTAAACTACTACTATCTCTTAAATATCTTTTTACTTCACCTATAATCATTGGAACTGCATATGTAGAAAATTTAACTTCATGTGATAAATCAAAATTATCTATTGCTTTTATTAAACCAATACATCCAATTTGAAATAAATCATTCATATTATCTGTTCTATTATTATATTTTTTTAAAATTGATAGTACCAATTTTAAGTTTCCTTCCACTAATTCTTCTTTTGCTTTAGTGTCACCATTTTGATATTTTTTAAATAGTTCTATCATTTCATTGTTTGTCAAAACTTTAATATTCGCAGTATTCACGTTCGCAATTTCTACCTTGTGACGTGACATAAAAAAATCTCCTTTCATATCAATTTTGATACAAAAGGAAATTTTTTATTCATATTATTAAATTTTTGTTATAATTTAAATCTTCAATTTATCTTTGTTATTTCTTTTATTTCTTCATTATCTATATATGTTATATTGATTTTAGAATTAACTTCCAAAAATGGCAAAACATTTGAATTTATTTTAATTGAAGCTTTGTATTTATTATTGTCAAAATCAAGCAAATAATAATATGTATTTCCATCTATTGTTACTTCATTAATTTTATTTATTATTATATCAGCAGTTTTTTCATTTGTGCCTATAACAGAATTTCCTAAATAATTTTTGATTGCTTTTTCTATTCCTTCACTTGAATCTGTTACTACAACTTTTTGATAATCAGCAACGTCAACTAAAGCATACATTTTTACTAAACCTGCTTTATCTTTAAGTGACAATAAGTAAGTTGGTTTATTATTTAGATTTATAAGTAGTGGAAATGTTGAATCATAATTCATTTGTTGAACCTGACCTTTAGCACTCTCCATTGCCGAATATTCTTCTGCTCCAGACACTGAATAAAAGAAAGTTTCCTTAGTTCTTAAATTGCAAAGAATAAACCCTATATTAGATTCGTCACTCGCAACAGATGTAATTCCAGTATATAAATACACATCGTCATTCATTACTGTATAGTTATATCCGTCAGTTGTATTTACAACACCTTTTTGCCCAAAAATAGAATTTATGAAACCATTTTTATATGTTCCCCAATCATCTAATTCTTCTATTATTAAATCGGAAGGATAAACATGGTCAACCCAACTTGGAATTTCACCTACATTATATTTTTTACTTGAACCTGTTTTTGGATCTAAAATAATAACTCCACTTACTTCTTTTTTTAATCCAACGCCTGTATATTTAAGTGTTGGAACTATCCAATATGGATTCCCTTCATTATCTATTTCAAAGGATGCTTCACCAAATATTTCAGTTAAATATGAAAATCTAAGTTTACGATATAAATTTTCATTCAATATAGCTGATGGCATATATTTCATTCCCTGATCAAGTCTTACAAGTTCTGTTTTTCCAGTTACAGAATTAACTTTTATATAACCCGGTACTCCAGATTTATGGTTAGTAAAGTATTTTATAACGTTAGCATATTCTAATGGTGTTACACGTGTAATTTCATCATTATAATTTATTTGAGTATATAAATCTGATACTGTAAATTGTGACACTAAATCTGTCATTTGTCCCATTACTCTATCACCTAGTTTTGAACTAGAATCTTTATCTAGAAGAGGTAATTTAGATGTATCTACAAGTGGAACACCATTCTCAAAAACACCAGTTTCATTTACAAATATTCTATTATAATATGATTTTGCAGAAAAAATAGGAGAATTTATGATATTAACAAAAGATATTGCTAAAAAAATAACTATAAATCCATACCATATATATTTAAATTTATCATTTTGTCTAGGAGTTTTTGTAATTAAAATATTGTTTTCTATTTTTAAATTTGAACAAGCTGCTATTAAAGTATAAAATCCTATTATTAAAACTAAGTAGATCCAAAATGCAAAACTTGATGGATTAATAGGTGGTAACATAAAGTAATATAATATACCTGAAAATAATATAGTAAACAATATTACTATAAAATGCTTAATAAATTTTTTATCATCATATTCAATTATTTTTTTCTTCATTTTTTATTCCACCAAACCTTCTATCTCTTCTATTATATTCAAGTAACGCTAAATCAAATTGTTTTTCATCAAAATCTGGAAAATAAGTTTTTGGAAAATAAAATTCTGAGTATGAAAGTTGCCATAACATAAAATTACTAATTCTGTTTTCTCCACTTGTTCTAATTAACAAATCAATTGGTGCTAAATCTTGATATAAATATTTTGAAAACATAGCCTCATCTAAATCATTTATATCGACTTTTTCTTTTTTAACATCATCAATTATTTTTTTTGTGGCATCTATTATCTCACTGTGACCCCCATAATTTATACATATATTAAGTATTCCTCCTGTGTTGTTTTTTGTCTCAATTTCCATTTTTTCCATCATTGTAATTACTTTTTTAGGAAGTGGCGACTTTCTTCTTCCAGAAAATATTACCTTGATGTTTTTTTCATTAAAATATTTTCCTTCTGTTTTAAATTTATTTACAAATAAGTTCATTAAAAAATTTACTTCTTCTTTGCTTCTTTTAAAATTTTCAGTTGAAAAAGCATAAACACTTAATATTTTTACACCTTTACTTAATATATAAGGGCTTATTTGTTTTAATCTTTCAAATCCAGCTGAATGTCCCTCACTTCTAGGCATACCTTTTTCTTTTGCCCATCTTCCATTTCCATCTAAAATAATTGCAACGTGGTTTGGTATTTTTATATTCTCATTCATTTTTACCTCCTATTTCATCATAATCGTCTAAAAAATTATACTCATAATTATCTTTATGATAGCCTATGATTGTATTTAAGTTGACATTGCATACACTTTTAAATATATTTTGATCAATATTTTTATTTATTTTTCTAAATGATTTTATTAATTCTTTCATTTCTAATCTTTTTGATGTTTTCATATCTTTTATATAATTATCTTCTGTAAATTTACAAGCGCAATTTATAAATAATAGTTCATTTGCTTTTGAAAATGAAATTATATCTGCTTCTTTAATAAAATACATTGGTCTTATCAATTCCATTCCCTCAAAGTTTGTACTATGAAGTTTTGGCATCATTGTTTTGATTTCACCACCATATATTAAACTTAATAGAATTGTTTCAACAACATCATCATAATGATGACCTAACGCAATTTTATTGCACCCTAATTCTTTTGCTTTACTATATAATGTTCCTCTTCTCATTCTAGCACATAAATAACAAGGACTACCTCCTACATTATTTACAATCTCAAAAATATTTGAATCAAATATTTTTATTGGTATATTTAATATCTCTGCATTTTCTTTTATTTTTTTTATGTTTTTTTCTGCATATCCAGGATTCATGACGATGAATTCTAATTCAAATTTTACTTTTCCATGTTTTTGTAATTCCTGAAAACATTTTGCCATTAAAAATGAATCTTTTCCTCCAGATATGCAAACAGCGATTTTATCATTTTCTTTTATCATTTTATATTCTGAAATTCCTTTTACAAATTTAGACCAGATATCTTTTCTATATTTTGTAATAAGATTTCTTTCGATTTCTTTATATCTTCCCATATACTTCACCATACAAATAATTATACCATTAAATAGTATTTTATACTACAAAAAAAGCATATTATATTATGCTTTAATACAAATGCATATAATATAAAATATTACAATAAATATGGCAAAAATAAATGGTGCAGATAAATTTGTGCCTCCACTATATGCAAGCACATCTTTATAGTTTTCTTTTTTTATTATTCTTTTTATTTTAATTTTAGAAATTGCTAAATATATTGAATTTCCAAACATAATAAAAAATAAAAAGTTAGCTAGAAAAAGATAAATAAAGTTTAAATTAAATACATTAATCCAAATATAAAAGATAGTTAATTCTATAATAAAGAGTATAAGTGCAAAAGTGTAACATTTTCTATAAAAATAATATAAAAAATTAAAAATACCTGAATAAAGATTAAAATTATTATAAATTATTTTTTCTGAATTTTTGCCAATAAAAATGTCTAGATCATTTTCATGTGGGGAAGTTTTGGGCATTAAAGTAACATCAGTTTTAGAAAATATACCACATTTACTACAGTAACCATTACTACACTCGGTATTACATTTTGGACATAACATATTATCACCTATATTTATTATACAATAGATTAAATAAATTTCAAATATTAGCTTTTAGTAACACTTCTAAGTCTTCTAATTACTTTTTTTTCAATTCTTGAAATATATGACTGACTAATTCCAAGTAAATTAGCAACATCTTTTTGTGTCATTTCTTCATTATTATATAACCCATATCTAAGTATCATTATTTTTTTATCCCTATTATTTAATTTATCAATTTCTTTATAAAATAATTTTTTATCATTTTCATTTTCAATTTCTTTAGTTACTATATCTGAATCAGTGCCTAATATATCTTCCAAATGTAATTCATTTCCTTCTGAATCATAACTCAAACTATCTTCAAAACTTACTTCTCCTCTTCTTTTTTTATTTTTTCTTAAAAACATCAATATCTCATTATCTATACATCTCGATGCATATGTTGCAAGTTTAATATTTTTATCTAACTTATATGTATTTACTCCTTTTATTAATCCTATTGTACCAATGCTAACTAAATCTTCTAAGTCAAGGCCAGTGTTTTCATATTTTTTAGCTAGGAAAACGACTAATCTTAAGTTATGTTCTATTAAAATGTTTTTCGCATTTTTATCTCCATTCATTGAACTTTCTACATATCTTGTTTCTTCTTCTTTTGATAAAGGTTCCGGAAGTTTATCTGCACTTCCTACAAAAAATATACTATGCTCTTTTATAAAACCTAAAATGTAATTTATTATTTTTCTTATCATATTTTTCCCTCCAATAGTTCTATATTTAATATGCAATCTACTCCATTTATATTAATATTATTCTTTGATATTCCAAATATTACATCATTAAATATTCCAATTCCTTCTATGTTTATTTTTTTTACTTTAAAAGTTTTGATAAAATCTTTTCCAGAAACTGTATTTATTGGAATTAAGGTTGGTGGTGGTAATTTATATTTTTTTATTATGTTTTCATTAATTATAGTTATTGGTTTATTTGAATATGGACTTTTTAGTTTATTTCCTGTATCTACAAATCCAATACATTTTATATCATTATCATCTAAATAAATATCTATATTGTAATATGAATTATAGTTATTTTTTAATGTTTTGACTTGTTTTATATAAATATATATTATTATTGGTGACAAAATAGCTAAACACAATAAATTTATGCTTAAACCGTTATTATAAAAAACTAATCCATTATTTTTATATGAAAATTGCGTATTTATAAAATATATAAATCCACCTAACACAATACTATTTATATATAAAAATAATAAGTTTTTACAAAAGTATTTTATACTTTTATAGTTAAATGAAATTAGTAGCATTAAAATACTTGTTATAAATTTTATTAAAAATAACTGAATTGTATTTATTTTTATAAAAAGTAATAATACACTTAAACTACCTATAAATGCAGCAATCATAAGTTTATGAATTTTTATAATTCTTTTTAAAACAATGGCAACTGATAGTAATAAAAGAAAATCTAAACCAAAATTTATAAATAATATTAAATCTATATATATTTTCATGTTATCTCACCAAACTCATTATAAAAAAAACGACCATATTATTATGTCGTTTTTTCAGATTCATTTGTATTTTTATCCTGATTTTTTTCTACATAATTATCTTTTAAATCTATTGTAAGAATAATGTCATTTGTTATAACTGTACCAGGTTCTATGCTCTGATTTGTAACATATCCATAACCATTCATCTGATAATTTACATTTATAAGTTTCATTAATGCTTCAACTTCTTTTTTAGACCATCCAGATAATGATGGCATTTTTATTTTATCAGAGTTTGTAATCAATATAACTCTTTCGTTTTCAATAATTTTTTGATTGCTACTAGGATATTGATCTATTATTTTATCTCCATCTCCAATAACTACAACTTTTAAATTTTGATTTTTTAATTTACTTGATACTTCTTTAACAGACTTATTTATATAATTTTCTACTGTATATTCATTTAATGTATCTTTTTCATTGTTTGTTCCATTAATATTATAATATTTAGCTGTATTTTTTATTATATCCTTCATTGAAATATATAAAGCCATTTGTTTTCCTGCTACTGGTTTTTTTATTGCCCCATATATGATTAGTTGTGGATCATCTTTAGGATAAATCAAAGCCACTGAATAAATATATTGATTTAAATACTTTCCATTTTCATATAGTTGAGCTGTTCCAGTTTTTCCTATAACATCTAACCCATCTACTCTATATGCAGTTCCTGTTGTACCCTCGTTTTTATTATTTACAACGTTATACATTAATTCTTTCATTTTTTCTACTGTTGATTCTTTAACTATTTGTTCACTTTCCTGTTTAGTTCCTTGATAAGTTACTTCACCTTTGTTATTAACTATTTTATCTATTATATATGGTTTTAGCATTTTTCCATTGTTACTAATAAGTGTAAGTGCTTGTAACTGTTGTATTGGTGTTGTTAATATTCCTTGACCAAAAGCTGCTGAATAAACTTCTATTTCATAATTAAATTTTATTTTTCCAGATACTTCTCTACTTAATTCGATTCCTGTTTTTTGACCAAATCTATATTTTTCATAACACTCTTTTAGTTCTGATTTAGTAATAATATTATTTTTAACTAAATATGAAACTCCAACGTTACTTGAATACTCATATCCTAAATCATATGTAATTGATCCCCAACCCGTTCTATTCCAGTCAAATATTTCTTTATCTCCTGATTTAATTGAACCTGACTGAAATGTATCACTTCCGTTATATCTTCCATTTTCTATTGCACACATATAAGCATATGTTTTCATTGTAGAACCTGGTTCAAAAGCATATGAAACTAAAGGATTTTCGTAATTAGTTATATTTAATATATTTGGATTATATGATGGTGTTGCAGCACTACCTAAAATTTTACCTGTTTTTGCATCCATTACTGTTATAGTCATCCAATCTGAAGGATAAGAAGCCTCAGCTGATTTTATTGCATCTTCTAAAAATCTTTGAACTCCTGAATCTATAGTAAGATATATATCATCACCATTTACAGCATCAATTTTTTCTTCTGGTGTATCTGGAATTTTATACCCATAAATATTTCTTTGATATTTTAATGAGCCATCCATTCCTTTTAAAGCATCATTGTACTTAGATTCTATACCAAGTTCACCAATTATTTCACCATCTTCATTTTTTTTAGCATAACCTATTATATATGAAGCAAAATCACCGTTCGGATAATATCTTTTTTGATCTTCAATAAAATCTATCCCCGGAAGTTCCAAATCAACTATTTCTTTTTTCTTAACCTCTGTTATTCCACGTCCCCCTGGACCAAGTTCAACTTGATATGCACTACTTGATAATAATTTTTTTAAAGTTTCTTCTGACATATTTAATATTGGAGATAGTTTAGAGGCAGTATAATCTATATCTACAACATGCTTAGGATTTGATGAATCAGTAGTTCTTGTACTTGAAAGATAAGCAATAACAGTATAAGAAGTGACATTTATAGCAAGTGCATTTCCAGATGAATCAAATATATTTCCACGTGAAGCTCTAAGGACAGTAGATACAGTATTTCTATTGGTTGCAAATTTTTTTATATTTATTCCATACACAGATGGAAATAAGGAAATATAACCAAACTGAAGTATAATAATGCAAAATAAAACAAGAAAAATAATAAACATTTTTATAGGGTATTTCCATGTATTATTATTATTTCTTGGTTTCATTTAAACACCTCGTTACTATTCATTAACAACTAATATATTATCATTATTATAAGCCAAACCCATTTCTTTTACAACCTCTTTTACATAATCAAATGATGTTAATTCGTTAACTTGCATTGTTAAAGATTCGTTTTCTTTTTCTTGTGTAGTAATTTTTGCTCTTACTTTTTCATTGCTAATGCTTAAATTACCTAATGTTGCTCCACAAAAAATTTTAAGTACAAATGTAAATAAAAATGCTATAACTGAAAAGCCATAAAGTAACTTTTCTCCTCTTGTAATTTTGCTTTTTCTTACTCTTTTTTCCATATTATTTTACCCTTTCTATTACTCTTAATCTTGCACTTCTTGCTCTTTTATTCTTTTCTATTTCTTCTTTAGTTGGACTTATATTTGCTATTATTTTAAATTTTGGTTGAAATTCTTCGGGTATTATTGGAAGTTTATTTAGTTCTTTATCAACCTTACTTACTTCATTAAATATTTCCTTGCACATTCTATCTTCTAATGAATGAAATGTTATAACGCATATTCTTCCACCTATTTTTAATAAGTCTAATGAATCTTTTAAACTTTTTTCAAAAACATTTAATTCATCATTTACTTCAATTCTTATTGCTTGAAATACTTTGCGTGCCGGATGTTTTTCTCTCCTATATTTTTCAGGAACAGAAGATTTAATTATTTCAACCAATTCTAATGTTGTTTCTATTTTTTTTGTTTCTCTTGTTTTAACAATTTTTTTTGCAATTGAAGAAGCATATTTCTCTTCACCATACTTATAAAATATTTCAGCTAGTTTTTCATATGGATACTCATTTACTACTTCATAAGCACTAAGGCTTTTTGTCTGATCCATTCTCATATCTAGTTTTGCATCATTATGAAAACTAAAACCTCTTTCATCTTCATCAAGTTGTGGGCTTGATACACCTAAATCATATAATACAGAATCAACTTCTGTTATGTTCCTTTTGTTTAATTCTGATTTTATATTAACAAAGTTATTTTGTATAATTTCAAAATTGTCTGATATTTCTTTTAATCTTTGATAACTGCTTTTTATTGCTTCACTATCTTGATCAAAGGCGAATAAGAACCCCTTCTTTATTCTTTTTAAAATATTACTACTATGCCCACCATATCCTAATGTACAATCGACAACTATATCTTCTTCTTTTAAATTTAAATATTTTAGGCATTCTTCAAGTAAAACACTTATATGCATATGTACCTCCTAAATATTTAAGTTAGACGCAAATAAATTATCTGCAATTTCTGATAAATTATCTTCGTTTTCGTGGATAAATGTTTCCCATCTTTCTTTGCTCCAAATTTCAATTCTTTCATTAACTCCAATAACTACACAATCTTTTTTTAAATCTGCATAGTCGATTAATGGTTGATTTATATTGACTCTTCCTTGTTTATCTAGTTCGCAAATTATTGCACCAGACAAGAAAAATCTCATAAAATTTCTAGCATCTTTAGTATTAGGTAATTGTTTATATTTTTTTATAATTGATGTCCATTCATCATTAGGATAAATAAACAAGCAACCATCTAGCCCACGAGTAAGTATAAAATTTTCACCTAATTCATATCTTAGTTTAGAAGGAATTGTTATTCTTCCTTTTTCATCTATTGAATAGTGATATTCACCCATGAACATATCAATCACCCCACTTTTTGACACTTTCATCCACTTACAACCACTATTTTACGCTATTTTTGTGTTTTTGTAAAGGTTTTTAAGAAAAAACAAAAAAAAAGAGGGTTACCTCTTTTAAAAAATAACTGCTCCTAATATTATTGCAAGTAGAATATATAATACTATCAATATTATATAATTTATATTATTTTTTTTAGGAGTGCTATCGCATGATTTTTCGCATGACATAATTTAAACCTCCTATTTATTTATCTATTAAATGTATGCTCCAAGTATGATGATTAAAAGAATAAATAAAACTAGAACTATAGCAGCTCCGCTTACTCCTGTATTACACATATATCTCATCCTCCTTTTTGTCTTTCTAAAATATTTTATGGAAATTAGAAATATGTGTGAATACTTAAACCCAAATTATTGATTTTTTATATATTTTTTGTTATTATTTAAGATGTATGATTAGTTACATACTAAAGGAGGAAATTAAAATAATATGAAAAAGAAAGCATTAGTATTTACAATATGTGGTTTACTAATTTTTACAGGATGCGTTAAATCACCAAAATTATCTGATGGAAAACAAGTTGTAGCTTCTATAAATGGTAAAACTGTAACAGCAGAAGATTTATATGATTCAATGAAAGATCAATATGGTACAAGTTCACTTATAGCACTACTTGATGAATATATAATAAAAACTGAAATTCCTGATGATAAGGATTATGAAGAACAAGCTGATATACAAATAAAACAATATAAAATTAATTACAAAAATGAATGGGAACAATTTTTAAAATACTATGGTTACTCAAGTGAAGACGACTTAAAAAAAGATATAATAAAACAATTAAAGTCTGAGGCAGTTGCTAAAAAGTATATTAAAGAAAGTGTTACTGAAGATGATTTAAAAAAATATTATGATGAAAATATATCAACTGAATTAACTGTAAAACATATTTTAATTAAATCAACTGCTACTGAAAATTCTACTAGTGATGAAAAGAAAGCAGCTGAAGAGGCAGCTTACAATAAAGCTAGTGAATTAATTAAAAAGCTTGATGAAGGTGCAGACTTTGAAACGCTTGCTAAAGAAAACTCAGAAGATACTGGTTCTGCAAGTAACGGAGGTTTAATTACTGGTGTTAACAAAGCTGGTTATGATGCAGATTTCTATGCTGCTGCTCTTGCACTTAAAGATGGTGAATATACAAAAACACCTGTTAAAAGTCAATTTGGATATCATATAATTTATACTGTTAGTCGTACAGAAGCTGAATCTTATGATACATTAAAGGACAGTTTATATGATAAAGTAGTTGATCAAAAAATATCTAATGATTCTTATTTAACTTACAAAACATGGGATGAAATAAGAAAAAAATATAACTTAAATATAACTGATACTTCATTAAAAACTTCATATGAATCAACTATAAATAATATAAATAAACAATAAAATAAACAGTAGATTTTAAAAATCTACTGTTTTTATATATTCTTCGATTTCCTCTTTTGTAAAACCTTTTTGATATAGCTTGTTTTTTAAATTATAATATAACTCACTTTCATCAAATTTTTTACTTAATTTATTATATATTTTTTTGAATTCTTTTTCTATTACCAAATTATTATCAAAAACTTCGTTTTCAAGAATTTGTTTTATCAAAGCCATATCATAACCTTTATTAACTAAATCCGATATTATTTTTTGATTTAACATATAGTTAGAATATTTTGTGTTAGATTTTATTTTTTTATCTATTATTTTTTTACACTTGTTATATATAGTTTCTTTATCTATTTTATTTATATTTTCTTCTATAATTTTTTCATCTATACCATAATTAAATAACTCCTGCTTAATTTTATTTGGACCATCATTACTTAAAAAAATCCTATCTGAAATATATGCTTTAGCATAGTTTTCGTCATTTATCATATTTATTTCTTTTAATTTTTTTAATATCTTATCTTCATACCCCATTTCTGAATACTTTTTCAAATATTCTTTTATTTCTTTTTCGCTTCTCAATTTTTTATCAATAAATTTTAAAGTTTTATTGTAACAATCATAATATAAGGTTTCATTATTAATTTTATTTAAAAGTTCTAAATCTATTTCTTTATTAAATAATAATGAATTATTCAATATAACATCATCATATGTATTTATAATATCTCCACTATCTAGTTTTATTTTATATTTATTATTTTTAAGTTTTTGTATTTTTTCTATTTTCATATATTCACCAATTTAATTATATAATATGAACGTATGTTTGTCAATTGTAAAAAAATAAAAAGGAGCTATTCTCCCTCTTTAATATGAATTAATCCTTTTGAAACTTCTTCAAGGGCTCTTCCTATGCTTTTTTTAGATACATAGTCTTTTTCTCTCATTTGTAAATGTTCTGTTGTTTCAATTTCTTTCGCTCTTTTTGAAACAATATTTACAAGTAAGTATTTTGAGCCTACTTCGCTCAATAATTTATCTATTGAAGGATATATCACACTATCACACTCCCTATTATGATAATATAATATATTTGTTTCTACTTCAAGTAATTCGTTTAAATTTTACATATGTTGACAATTATAATATTATTTCTTTTATTAGTTTTGTTTTAACTTTTTTATCAGTTATTTTAAAGCAATCTAAAATTTCTTTTATAGACATATCTTTATCATCTAAATATATTTTTAATATTTCTTCATCTTTATTTACATAATCACCTATTTTTTTACTTAGCACAATACCTACCCCGTAATTTATTTTATCTTCTTTTTTTGTTCTTCCTCCACCTATTAATTTAACTATTTCACCTAGTTTTTGTGTATCTATTTCAGTAACATATCCACTTTTTATACTTTTTACTGAAAACACTTTAGGTGCGACTTTTATGTTTTCAATGTTTCCACCTTGGGCCCTCACAAATTCTTTAAATTTATTATAAGCATTATCATTTTTTAGATTTTCCTCAAGTAAATTTTTGGCTTCTTTTAGTGATATATTTTTTGCTAAACTAACCATATAAGATCCTAACTTTAAAACTAGTTCTTTTACGTCTTTAGGTCCTTCATTTTTTAATACTTGGATGCTTTCTATTACCTCTAATGAGTTTCCAATAGAATTTCCTAATGGTTGATTCATATCACTTATTATACACACTACTTCTTTATTATTATTTTTCCCAATTTCTATCATAAGATTTGCAAGTGTTTTTGCATCTTTTATATTTTTTATAAGAGCCCCATTCCCTACTTTCAAATCAATAACAATTTTATCCGCACCACTAGCTAATTTTTTGCTCATTATGCTAGAAGCTATTAATGGAATTGATTCTACGGTTGCTGTAACATCTCTTAATGCATAAATTTTTTTATCTGCTGGTACTAGGTTACCCATTTGACCAACAATTGCTACCCCAATTGTATTTACTTGGTTAACAAATTCTTCGAATGTTGTTTCTGTATTTATTCCTATTGATTCTAATTTATCTATTGTTCCACCAGTATGTCCTAATCCTCTTCCACTCATTTTAGCAACATTCACGCCACATGAGGCTACAAGAGCTGCTAATATAAGTGTTGTTTTATCTCCAACGCCACCTGTTGAATGTTTATCAACAACTACACCATTTATTTTTGATAAATCTATTTTCTCACCACTATTAAGCATTGATTTTGTCAGATCAAATGTTTCTCTTTTTGACATTCCATTTATTGTTATTGCCATAAGTAATGAACTCATTTGATAATCTTTTATATTGTCATTTAAATAGTTATCTATAACAAATTGTATTTCTTCTGTAGTAAGTTCTAATTTATTTTTTTTGTTTTCTATTATTTGTATTATATCCATGCTATCACCTATTTTAATTATATCATAGTGATTAAAAAAAATAAAAAAATATTTATTTTATTAAATAAAAAAAGAATTATATGTAATTTTTGGTAAATATATATTGAAAAGAAAGGAAGGAAAAATCATGGTATTTAATAAAGATATATCTGGTATAAACAATGAAATTGAGTTTGTAAATTATTTAAACAATAAAAAAATATTTGAGTTAAATCCTATGTTTTATAGTTTTATAAAAGATTTATTTATAGATTTAAATAATGAATATATAATTACGTGTTGGAAAAATACTAAACCACAAAAAACTGATATTTTTATATGTATCAATAACACTACAAAAAATATAAGTATAAAAAAAGGTATTAAAAATTCTGTACATGTAGAAAGGATTAGTGATTTTGTTCATTTTCTAATTGAAAATAATATTGATAGAGAAATTATTATTAAATATTTGAAATATCAATATGCAGATGGTACTACAAATGGTACTGGTAAAATAAGATTATCAGCTACTGAATACAAAAAATCAAATCAAAACAAAATTGATTTAATTAACAAACATTTTAATAAAAAAGATATTATTGAAAATGCTGTAAACAGGTTTATACTAAAAGGTAAAAACAGTGATGAAGAAATTGATGCAATAATATATGGAGTTGTTGAAGATTTTATTTGGATAAAATCAAAAGATATAAAAAAAACAATAATTTCAAAAAAGGATGAGTATTCAACAGGTGTTCATTTTAGTTCTTTAACTATTCAACCAATGGATAGATGTTTAAATAAAAATGTTAAATATAATAGTAAAAGATTCTGTGTTCAAGTCAAATGGTACAATCTGTGTGATGATATTATTTATAATATGAATAATAAAATAGTCGATTAGTAAATATTTAAATTAAGTTTTTATTAAATAATAGGTAATGAGCCAAGCTGACTGCGTGGATCTTTAAACAAAAAAAAACGAACTATTTATTAGTTCGATTCATTTCAATGGAGCGGATCACATACAAGTTACGAACTAAGTTCTCTTTCTAAAAACATTATATACAAAATTTTCACGAATTTCAATGAAAGTATATAAAGTTTTCAAATTAAATGATATAATTTG
>ENA-OPCN01000049-OPCN01000049.1-human-gut-metagenome-genome-assembly--contig:-NODE-49-length-103120-cov-12.175443_pt1 | contig 103120 bp, 110 predicted proteins | sample MGYA00241567_ERZ501485 | MGnify/ENA primary metagenome ERZ501485 (study PRJEB25962, sample SAMEA2042579) | human gut metagenome | biome: human gut; feature: human-associated habitat; material...
GCCAGTAATCGTGTACCAAAACAAATACTTTTTTACTCATAAGTTATACGTCCTTCGATGTGGATATTTATTGACAAAATATATATCGGATCGAAGTAAGTTGTTTTTTATATGCTCCACAACATCAGTAAAAGCAAGTTTTATGAATTATGAAATTTCCTTCTTCTGTGCCACAAGTTTTTTATGATAAAAGAAATTTGTATGTAAAATAGTATGTTTCGTGCAATACTTTAAGTGTATTCATGCAAGCCTCAATACTGCTTGCATTATCCATATCATTCTTAAAACTTTCATCCAGGGTATTAATAGACATAGCTACCGATATATTCCTAAATTGCTTTAGCAATTCCACATCTCTCAAAATAAACGATGACTTTGTTGAAATACTCACTGTACATTCTACATTCAAAAGCTGCTTTGATATACTTTGGGTTATACAGTATATTTCCTCATAAGGATTATAGCAATCTGTAACAGATGAAAGAAAAACTGTCTTCCCCTCTAATTTCTTTTTGTTTATCGATTTTGAGCATCTTTTGACATCTATAAATGTGTCCCATTCTTCCTTGTGTCCTGTAAATCTTTTCATGAAACTGGCATAACAGTATTTACATCCATGAGGACAGCCCACATATGGATTAATAACATAATCACTGGCAGGAAGATTGGATTTTGTTAGCAAATCCCTTACCTCAATTTCCTTTTCAATTATATCCATTATCGAATAGCTCTTCCATGAAAATGACACTCATATATTTTTTCATCTATGTAAAATATTTCTTCATATCCCTGAAACCATACAAACTCGCCATCTATTTTGCAATGATAGTGATAATCTCCTTTTGCATATATCTCTGGACCACGAAATGGTAACTCTGCCGAAACTTGCATAAGCACCTCTTTCAAGAAATCGCCACTAAAATTCTCCCCTATCACACGTCCTACATAGTTCATGCTCCACACAGGATTCTCATGTAACCATACCACTTCCTCACCGACAAAACATTCTCCACCAAAATATGAATCAAGATAGATAAATCCATTTTTATCTTCATAACGATAATCATGTGAATTTTTTCTGCATGAATTTATTTTGTTACTTGCCGCTGCATAGGTATTCTTTTTTGCCACAAGAATGAACTCAATAATCTTATTGATATCCATACTTGCATTTTTACACAAAGAAAGATTGCATTCATCATCCTCTTTCACTATTCGGTCTATAGTGATTCCATAAAGATTACTCAAGGAAATCAAATTGCTCAATTCGGGAACTGCCTGACCGTTCTCCCATTTACTAAGAGTCTGGCGCGCAATTCCTAACTTATCCGCAAGTTGCTCCTGTGAATAACCATTCTGTTTTCTCAAAAGCTGTAATTTATCCTTTAATTCCATAAAAATACCTCGCCAAAATTTTGCTTTTATTATATCAAAATAAATTTTCCCAGACCACCACTTATCGCGGACAATAATGTAATCTGTAAGTTACATGTTTTTAATTGTGGTATCCTCATATCCAGATGTATTAACATCTTTATTTCTTCCGGTACCCCGATGTAAACACGAAATTAAGAAAAGGAGATTCTTACATATGAATACATTATTTACTATAACAGAACGCTATCTGGAATACTGCGAAACTCAAAAGAGGCTTGATAAGAAAACACTAAAGGCGTATCGCACCGATTTAAGCCAATTTGTTTCATTTTTCAATAATGCTTGCATACATACCATATCTATATCTGATATTGAAAAATATATAGGATATCTGCACCAAAATTTCAAACCCAAAACAGCAAAAAGAAAGCTTGCATCAATAAAGTCTTTTTATCATTACCTCGAATGTCAAACTACCCATTTTTAGGTGTTCACTCGTAACGGGGAACATATCAAAGCCAATTTTAGGCTATGAGCGTACACGGGAACATATCAACGATTAATATTGAATAGTCGCTTGACATTTTACAATAAACAGCGATGTTGTGAATCGCCCTTTTTTTGTTGTGAAATAAAATACTACTAAAAAATACAATACAAGGAATCAGATTGAAGATTATATTGCTTCTTTTGAAAAAAACTGTGAACAGAATATTTCTGCCACAGCTTTTCTCTGGGGATATGATTCTATGGGACGTCCTGTTGACACCCTTAAAAACCATGAGGATTTATTTACGCTTGAGTTATGTCTGATGATTACCAGTCCGCACCTGGACACATTGTAAAAAATACATAGTTCCCTTTAACCTTGATTACAGGTTCATTGGCTTCTGTACAGATGTTCCAGCGTGGGTTTGCCGTCTTTTTCAGCTGTGCTGCAAGGGCTTCTGCATCATCAGTTTCAAAAATATATGAAACGTAAGGAATTGAACCAATAGCAGGTGCAATTCCATATCCATTTTTAAAACCTTTGATGTCCTCATCAAATCCCGTCAAAAAACCTTCTTTGACTTTATTTACCTCACAATCATATCCACCAACCGGAGCGATTAATTTTGCTATTTCTTCAATGTCTGTTCCTTTATCAATCCCTTCTTCAAAAATAGATACAATCTTTTTTTCAATTTCTGCTGAATCCATTTTGTCAGAACCTGAATTATTACCTTCTGATTCAGTTGTAGGCTTATCTGTAGTATCTGTTACTGATTCCTTTGTATTATCAGTTGTTGTACCACCGTTGCCGTCAGGCTTTGAACATCCAAACAGTCCAACTGCCATTGTTAAAATAATAATACCTGTAAATAATTTTTTCATAATTTTCTCTCCTTAACTTTTTTAATTAATTTTACTGTGAGTTTTTTTATAAGATATAAAATATATGCTGCCACTATGAGGCATACCGCAGTAATCAGAAATGTAATAAGTTTTTGTCCGGTTGCTTTATAAATCCTGGTTTCAAGTTTAAAACCGAAAATCATCTGCAGGCCGTATAGTCCCAACGTAAGCCTGCCTATAAACTGCATCGGAAGATTTCTGATTGATACGTGTGATGAAATATAATCCCAGAGTAATATCAGCGATATCACAAAAGGAATTGCAATAATATAATACATTTCAAAGAAAGGGTTATTCAGTCTTTCAATACTGCCATATCTGTAAATCAGACAAGAACCTGCAATTAATCCTGCAATTATTACAGGAAGCCCAGATTTTTTTAACAAAAGTTTTCTGATTTCTTCATAATATATACCGATAAAAATTATTGGCAGTCTGTTTATCAGTACAAAAACAGCTCTGTTTCCAAGGACATCCTTACATAACACACCAAGTAGCAGCCAGCCAAGCAGCATCCCGAAAAACGCCTTTAAACCAAAACGTTTTTTTAATTTTATCAAAAATGGTGCTATCAGATATATAAGCATTATGGCAACAAAAAACCATAAAAATGAACCACCTCCTCTTTTGAAAAATTCAATGCCTGCAATCACCTTGAAAAATCTCGGATATTTCCATTTCTCGTAAAAGTTTGCCACAACAGCAAACAATACAAATGGAATATATATTGACAACAGCCTGTTGCCCACAAACTTCCAATATTCAATTCTGTCTCTCTGTGCCAATGAATACGCTGACACAAAGAAGAAAATATCCACGCCTATATATGCTGCCCGGTATATTACTAACTCTGCTTTTAATCCTGAAAAAGGGATATAAAAGTGGAAAATCATAATCAGCAGAGCCGCCAGTCCCATAATTGATTTTTTACATTTCACTTTTTGCTTAATCCTTTCTTATATAAAACTGATAATGTCCATCCGGAAAGGCCACAATACATATCTCATCATCCATATTATACTCATTATAGTAATAAACCTTACATATTACATTTTTTTTACCTGCCTTGACAGTTATTGACCCCATTTCATCACCAAGGTCGCTTTCATCCGGTTGTTTCATCTGAACCGATATCACTGTACTAGCATCATCAACAAGATTATATTCTGAACACTGTTGTACCACGGGAGTGCAATATATTTTATCGTTCAATGAAAATTCTATAAGCGAATATGATACTTGTGGCTGCTGTTGCTTTCTTACTTTATTTCCAATTATAAAGCTCATGCCTGTTATTAATATCAGACTCGCTGCTGTTACAATCCACTTAATGACATTAGATGGTTTACGGACTGGTTTTCCCGCCGCTTTAATCATATCCACGTCAATATCATTCATAGCTTTTAAAAAATCATATGAATTCATATATAATAGCCCTCCTTCTTAAGATATTGTCTTAACCCGTTTCTGACACGGAAAAGAATTGTTTTAATTTTGCCTTCACTGATGCCATATCTGTCTGCAATCTCGGCCACAGAATCCATATACCAGTACCGCCTTATAAAAACATTTCTTTTTTCTTTGTGAAGTGTTCTAAGAAAAGAATTTATATAATTTTTTAGTTCTTCGCTTTCTGCATTTGCCGTTGCATCGTCGTTGCCTGCAATTATCTCTGAAAGTTCGCCTGTCAGTTCCACAATTGTAGCACTTCTTTTCAACCTGTTTGATTCTCTATACCGGTCCAGTGCAAGATTTCTGGTTATTTTTGCCAGAAAAGTAAAAAAATAGCCTCGTGGTTCGTGAGGAGGTATTGAATTCCATGCGCGCAAATAAGTATCATTCTCACATTCCTCAGCAATATCCAGGTCATCGCAGATACGATTGGCAATAGCAACAAGCTGCTTTCCATACTTATCTGCCGTATAAGAAATTGCACTTTCATTTCTTACAATATAACGGTCTATAATTATTTCATCTTCTATGGGAAGCATCTCCTTTCTTATCCCTTCACTTATTAATACGACATATATTATAAGCAGGTTTCATTTTTTTAAAAAAGACATATGCCCGGATAGCATATGCCTTTCCATATATAAGTCCTATTACAATCTTATGATCATCCACATCGAGTCCCAATGACTCTTGAAGTGTCTTTTTATTAATTTTTTTATTGGCTATGGCTGTTTCTGCATCGTAATTTGCCGCCAGGAGTTTATCTGTGGCAGGATTCCAGTTATCGGTATCTATACTTGCCACTGTGATATCTGAGATGTTCTGCAAGTATTCGTGTCATATATTTTAAATATTCTCTTTTAGTTCATAAGCATAAAAATACATACCCCGGCAAATATAATTTGTGCTGCAATAATTATCCATTTCGATGCTTTAAACACTATTGGATTTACTATCCGCTTCCCGCAGTGAACCAAATAATTATATGATACAGCTGCCGGTCCACCTAAAGAATGATACCCCACACCAAATATGCCTTCATGGTTTAAGGAATTATCCTTTCTCGCTGCCTCGTTAACTTCTGCTGCTCCATCCAATCCACCATCAAGGTGAATACACATTATTTCCAATCTTTTATAACTAATGGCATACCACATACAAGCTATAGAGAAAATAATCAGAAATACTATACATAACGTGCCAAAGTATCCTCCTCTCAGTTGGAAATTCTCAGGTGTGAATGTTATATTTACATCCATGAAATAAGGCATAGCACCTGTTCCTAACATTAACAATATAAATAATGCTAATGACACAAAAATATTGACTCCTGCAATAAAGCTTACTTCTCCCATAATAATATTTCGTCTGGCTACCTTAAACGTTTTTTCTTTCTTTGCTTTGTATTCATTCTCTGAATAAGTCTTTTGTTTTATCATTGGTTCATTATTGAATCCCATAACTATACCTCATAATCACTTCTATTTTTCTTATAATAATTATTTAATGCCAATGTGGGTTCGATATAAGTTATATGTGTGTTGGGCATTTTGGTATATTTATCTGCAAAACAATCACCAGTCCTCATCAAGCTCATCCATCGCATCATCTACACCATCAGCATAGTCCTTATCTTTCTGATATCTGTCCCAGTCATAATCTCCATCTTCATAGATAGAATCATATCCACTATCATAAGAAGCGTATGGATTGCTCTTATTGCCAGAAGATTTATTAATATGATTTCCATGTATCAAAATAACTGATTATGCGAAATCAATATAATTATACCAGTCAGTATCCGTCATTTCAATACAGTTCGGCGCCATTTATTAAGGCTCCTTTGACAAAACCGGTCAGTAAAAATCATATGATTTCTTTTGGATTTATGTAAAAAAAATAATGGTATCAATATAAAATTTTTACTATATTATTCCACAAAAGAAAATACTATAATAACATCCATAGGAAACAAAGATTGTTCCTGTGGGTTCAGAAAATTTAGTTTCTGACTCGGAAAAAAATTTTCATTAATATTATCTTAGGAGGGTAAAAGAACAATGAGAAAATTTAAAAAACTCTTAGTTGCAGCTTTAGCAGCAACAATGGTACTTTCATCAATGGTGATTTCAGCATTCGCTGCAGATGAGTACAAATGTGGTGTTGAAGGACAGTTCAACAAAGACATCGAAGGAAACTTTGCAGAATGGGAAGACTTGACAGGTTATCAGTCAACATTCAAGGCTGATGGTTCAGTTCAGACATACAAGGCTGACTTCGGCAAGAAGGTTCAGTTCTCTGGTAACTATGTTGGATTCCAGACAAATGTACCGGTTACTTTAGATGCTGACAAAAAAGTTACAAATGTAGCAAAACTTATCTCAGTTAAGCTTGATGGTGTAGAAGTTCCTGTTGCAAATACATATCTTACAGCTGAAGGATATGATGGCGGCTTAAGACTTAACCTTACCAACCAGTGGAACAAAGATATCACAACACAGCCTATTGCAGCAGATGCTTGGAATAAACAGTTCCAGACAATCGAAGTTCAGTTCTCAGTTGGAGAAGCTGCAGCAGATACAGGCGCTGGCGACAGCTCAGCTACAGTACTTATCCTTGTAGCAGTTGCAGCACTTGCAGTTGTAGCAACAGTTTCAGTTAAGAAATTCGCTTGCGAGAGATAATTTGAACATCAAATAAAATAAAACGAAGAGACCGATTATATGTCGGTCTCTTTTTTTACTTCTGATTTTATTTCCTTGACAGCCCGCACACTACCTCGCAATGCGTCGTCTCCGTCCTTGGAACACATAATGTCCACCTCGTCTTCGGTAAAAGAACAATTATTTTCTCCGTTATTCAACAAGTCTTCGTGAACGCTCATTCAAGCTCACCTCCTTGTTGAGTTATATCACAGGCAGGCGTTATACTGCCTGCTTGTGAAGATTCTTATATCTGTTTTTTGCGTCAGGAATAAACTCATTGTCCATTCCCTTTAACACAAATGTCAGCTTATATGGATCTACCGTGCCATCCTCTGCCACTTCTCCCACAATTACCTTCTGTACAATGCTTTCAAATACAACTCTGTCAAACTTATCAAGCACATCTGCACCTGTAAGCTTTGCCCGAAGCTCCCGCATACGGTTTTGAATGTTTTTCTGGGATAATACATTCTGCGATAATACATCCTTTTCATCATTGGCTTTTTTCAGTTTCCGATTCAATTCTTCGTATTTCTCATTGTATGCTTCTTTTGAAATTTTATCATCCAGCATCATATCAGTCAATTTGTTTCGCTTCTTTTCAAGAGAAGCAATGTCCTTTTCCACCTGCTTCAATCTGCCGGAGCTTTCATCCTTAGATATTGTCTCTTCTACAGAAGAAAGCACTGATTCCAGCACATCATCAAAGTTATCTGCAAGCAGTCCGAACATCTCCAAAAAGGCATTTTCGATGATGCTCTCATCAATTGCCTTGCTGTTAGGACAGTTTTCAATGCCCTTATTGGTTGCCACCCTGCATTTCCACACCGGTTTCTTATGCTGTGTATCCTGATGGTGGGAACGTCTTGTCAGATTCGTACCGCAGAAGCCGCATTCACACATACTGCTGAAAGCAAATTTCCGGGCATATTTTGTCCGGGTTCCGGATTCCACATTTGAATTAGAATGGTAACGGTTTCTACAAATCTCCTGTGCCGCATTCCATATCTCCTCCGATACAATGGCTTCGTGGTGGTTCTTCGTATAGTATTGGTTTTCCTCTCCACGATTTTCCAGCCTCCGCTTGGATATCGGGTCAACCGTATAGGTCTTTCCCATCAGCAAATCACCCTTGTACTTCTCGTTCTTGATAATTCCTCTGACACCACTGTCTGTCCACTTGACAATACCCTTTTTGTTTACTTTTCCAAGCTCGGTAAGTCTTTTGGCAATGGTATTTGCTCCGTATCCCTGAATATACAGATCAAATATCAGTCGGACTGTTTCTGCTTCTGCCGGATTGACCGAAATGCTTTTATCTTCCGGATTATAGTCATATCCAAGACAGCCGTTAAATCCCATCAGCTCCCCTCTTGCCATCTTGTATTGCACTCCCATCTTCACATTCTGCGATAGGGACTCCACCTCATTCTGTGCCAGTGCCGATAAGAGAGAAAGCTGCATCTCACTCTCCATAGTGGAAGTGTCGATGTTTTCCTTTTCAAAAATCACCGTCACACCTTTCTGCTTAAGCATTCGTGTGTAAGTCAGTGTGTCCACAAGATTTCTGGAGAATCGGGAAATTGATTTTGTGATAACCACATCAATCTGCCCGTTCATGCAATCCTCAATCATCCTTAAGAACTCATCCCTTTTATCGGTTTTCGTTCCCGTAATGCCTTCGTCTGCATAAATCCCTACCATTGCCCATTCCTTGTTTTTTGAAATCTTGTCCTGATAATACTGCTTCTGTGACTGAAAACTCTGCAGCTGCTCCTCCCCGTCTGTACTGACACGGACATAAGCCGCTACTCGTTTCCTCTGTAAGGTTAACGGCGTTCCCACTAACCTGCGGCCCCTTACAATCGGACCTTCTGTTGCCTTAATTACCTGTACCTCTGTATCTGCCATACTTTTTCTACCTCCTTGTGTCATTACCATACACCGAAAACAAAATGTTAACGAATGTACGAATCTATCTAAACTGCCATAAAAGAACAAATCTTGTATTCACCCATGATTCGGCTCTTGGCTCTTGCATATTCATCATCAGAAATGAATCCGTTTCTGTGAATCCAACCAAGAACCGCAAGCTTCTTCGCTAATTCCAAATCCTTTGTCATATTCCTGCACCTCCCTTTCAAAGTTTCCCTGTTATCACCTTCTTTCTTACCCACTGTGTGGTTTTTCAAGTGACTGACTGTTCGTAATAGGACTTGTTTGGCTTCCATTCGTATCAGATGCTGTCAGCGTTCCAGCTGACCTTTAGCATATTGGCGGTTTCCCTGTCGCTGCCTGTGGGCTACTCCTGCGCGAGTTCCTTTCCCACCCTTTCGGAAGTGTCATTCCCCGCTCTTCTTACCTTCCGGTAAGCCTCCTCGCAGAGACTGTTGGCATCTGATACAGCTCATGAACCTTCTTCATGAAGGTTATTTTTCAATGTGCAAATCACAAAAATCTTATAGAACATCTGTTTGTTTTGTGTTATGATTGTTGTAGCCGATTTGCTTCATTTCTGATGCCGCCCGGCTACGTTTTGTAAGTTCATTGTAGTAAAATACAGAGGATAAAATAATTGACGGTCACTTGACCGGAACTTGACATAGAATTTTTTCAAAGATTGAAAATATAGAAAGACAAATAAGATAGATGGATTGATACATCTTCTCTGAAAGGAGCACGCAGATGAGAAACAGACTGACCTTCGCTAATGTGATTGGTGTATTACTGGAAAATAAAAAGAAAACCTACCCGCAGCACCAGCTTGTACGCAGTCTGTTCTCTGCATATCTGGATGATACTCTGACAGTTTCGGAATTAATCGCAGATGACACGACGATGTACAGCCGCTGGTGCAATGGTGCCCGCCCGATTCCTATAGATATCCTAAAGACTTATGAAGATGAGGATGAATGGGATACAATGGAGGAGGATTTCAGAGATAAGATTATTCCGAACCTGTTAAACGAATCACAGGCTCGAATCCAGATGGAGGAATTGATTACAGACAGTATAAAAACCATCGGGCAGGAAATGGCTAATGCGCTGATTCAAGAGCCGGATAATGCAGCCTTTTTCTGCTCTGTGGTAAGATATGCGATTTTGAATGACCATAGCACAGGTGCGCTCTATTCTCCCGACCTTTCGGAAGTGATTCTTTGCAATAAGCTTCCCTCCTGCAATCAGGCATTCATTGGACGAAAGGATGAGATAAAAGCAATCGCATCCCATCTTTCCAATCAATCCGTCTTATTCATTACCGGTATGGCAGGCATTGGAAAAAGCGAAGTTGCCAAAGCCTATGCACAGAAGAACCGTAAAAAATACACCAATATCATTTATCTGTATTACACCGGTGATTTGAGAAAAGACATCGCAAACCTTACATTTGCAGATGATTCCGTAGAAATGAATGAGGAAGTCCGTTTTCAGAATCACTATAAGGTGATGCAGAAACTCCACACAGATACACTGCTGATTCTGGACAACTTCAATGTGCTTCCAAAGGACGAACCCTTCTTAAAGGAACTGATGAAGAATGATATGCAGCTATTGATTACCAGCAGATGCAGACTTAAGAATTATGATTCTATAGAAATAAAAGAATTGGATAAAGAAAAAGAGCTGACAGAACTGTTCTACAAGCATTGTCCTTCTGCAAAACGTGATCCGGACAGTGTGTCTGCCATTATAGAAGAAGTGAACTGTCATACCCTGACTGTCTGCATGGCTGCTCTTACCCTGGAAGCCAGCGGAATGGAACCGGAGGAATTATTACAAGAGCTTCGTTCCTGCGGTATCGGGCAAAACAATGAAGAAATCGAGGTATTCAAAGATGATGAATTCTCCTATGACAGTATGATAGGACATCTTCGTATGCTGATGAAGCTCAATAGATTAAATGAGGACAGTATTGATATCCTCCGTAACCTCTCACTCCTGCCGGTATCAGGAGTTTATAAAAGTGCGTTCAAAATGTGGCTGGAGCTGGATTCTCTCAAAAATGTAAATGAGCTGATACGCTATGGTATTATCAGTGAAGATACCGAAAACAAGACGATTGCACTGCACCCACTCATTCAGGAAGTGGCAATTGCAGAGACCATCCCAACCGTATCAGACTGCCATGTAATGCTGAATCACCTGCATTTGATATGCCTTGCTCATGGACTGGATGTAAAGCGACAGCTGACTGTCATGGAATATCTGAAAAGCATCAACAGACATATCATCATAGACAACAAGGCATATTATCTGCTGTTCTTACAGGATATGTTCCCTTATTTTGACAAGTATCTGGATACTGATTACCTACCGGAGCTGGTGGAGCGAATGGAATATGTGATGAATCTAATGGATGAAGCAGGCAAGTCGGATGGGGCGAATAAACCATGTAATTTAAATGAGTCAATCACACCAGATATTACGGAAGAAACCAACCACATTTCTGCCTGTGACAAAGCATTATTATTAGATTACAAGGCACAGCTTCTGTTCCCACGCAAGGAATATGATAATGCCATCAAGAAATATAAAAAGGCGATTGTCCTCATGGAAAATTACCATAAGACCAATACTGCAGATGCCCGTTCCGCCAATCTGCTTTCAAACCTGCACAACAACCTCTCTACTGCTTATCTGTTCCGGAAGAAACGTGAAGAAGCTGTAACAGAATTAAAGACAGCTTTCGCAGTACGCAGTGAATATGCCAGTCTTGGATTGATAGAGAATAATGATACCCTGCAGCAGACACTCTCACTTGCTAACATGCTGGTGCAGAATAAGGAATATGATTCTGCTCTGGAAATTATTGATTTCTGTGAATCCACCATTGATGAAGTTATGGGTAGAAATAACCTTGATTATGGTATGTGCGAGTTCTATCGTGGTGTCATTGCTTATACCCGTTCTCAGCCTGTGATAGCAGAACAGCACCTGCTTAACGCAGATGCCGTCTTTCATGCTGTTATGAACGAGAACCCTGATAATGATTATTCCAAAAGTACTGCTCGTTATTTGTATAGTTTGTATATGAGATGGGGAAAGAAAGAGCTTGCGGAGCAATATAAAAAAATACTAATCAGCACGCATTAGGTATTGCCATAACAATGATACATATAGTCAGAACACCCAAATATCAGCATAACGGGTAACAAGGTCATAGAAAACTTGCAGGCTTGGCTGCTGTCCTTTGTTCTCGATATTCGCAAGGTAACGAGGAGAAATAAACATCTCGTCGCTCACTTTCTTGCGGCTCTCTTTCCTTTCTGTCCGCGCTGCCTTTATTGCTTGCCCGAAAGCCTTGAAGTCATATTTTTCTACTGGTCTTTTTGTCATATTCATTCATCCAGTTACATTTTACTGTTCCCCTTTCCTGTTGGATACACATACACAATTCCTATTATGAACCAAAATAATTCATAATCAGACACTTGATATTGTTCGTCTGTCCGAGTACAATTATGCTGATAATGTGTAGAGAAAGGACGGGTAAATTATGGAATATATGTCTGCACCACAGGCAGCGGAAAAATGGGGAATTTCTGAAAGACGAGTACAGATACTTTGCAGCCAGAACCGCATACCGGGCGTTTCAAAACTTGGGTATATGTGGCTGATACCAAAGGACGCGGAAAAGCCAACTGACGCAAGATTTAAGAAAAGATGTCCTAAGTCATTACAGGAGGAAACCGACCATGAATAAATACAAAATAATGATAGTTGACGACGAACCGGATATATTAGAGCTGCTTGAAAAATCCCTTGCCATTGAAGGCTTCCAAAATATCACAAAGGTAGATAACGGGCTTTCTGCGGTAAGCTCATGCCACACATTGCAGCCCGACATGATTATCTTGGACGTTATGCTGCCGGGAATTGACGGGTATGAAGTCTGTAAACAGATTAGAGAGTTTTCTCATTGCCCTATCCTGTTTCTATCTTCAAAGAATGATGAACTGGATAAAATACTTGGTCTGGCAGTCGGAGGGGACGATTATGTAACAAAGCCGTTCAGCCCGAAAGAAGTAGCTTATCGTGTGAAAGCACAGTTGCGACGTACAGAATACAGGCAGCTTTCAACAAAGGCGCAGCCCCTTAAAGTCGGTGCGTTGAGCATTGACCCAGAGGGCTGCCGTGTGACAAAGGATGGAAAGGAAATTGAACTGACCGCCCGTGAGTTTGAGATTCTGCATTACATGGCACAAAATATAGGACGTGTTATTAGCAAGGAAAGGCTATATGAAACCGTATGGGGTGAGGATGGCTTCGGTTGCGATAATACAATTATGGTACATATCCGACACTTGCGGGAAAAGATAGAAAGTAATACCACTTCCCCGGAGTACATTATCACAATGAAAGGCTTGGGCTACAAGTTGGTAAATCCTTATGAAAAATAAATTGAAACACAAACCCATTCTATATACAGCGGTTATATTAGCAATCCTTTTTGTCATTCTGATTGTTTCTGCAATCGGTATGTTTTACTATGTTTTTTCTATCCCGGAGCCGGAGGGATTAAGCCTTGCGTCGTGGCCGCATACGTTTACTGACAATTTTTCCATTTGGATAGAGGAAAAAGACGGAAGTATCGGCGTGAAGCAAATCGGTGTGGAACGCTTGGACGAATACGGTTTGTGGGTGCAAATCCTTGACGAAAACGGACAGGAAATCTATGCACACAACAAGCCTGAAAACTACCCGGACGATTACAGCATTACGGAGCTTGTCGAGTTTACGGAAAGCGGCTATGAAAACGGAAATACTGTCTTTATCAGCAGCGTTACCATATCGGACAGAACGCTTAACTACGTTGTGGGCTTCCCTTATGCCATAGGAAAAACTATGCTTTACTATAACGGTGAGAATGTGGCGCGGCTGTCACCATTTACAAAAAGCATAGTGTTCTTTTTCGCTTGCGTGGTTGTGCTTGTTGCCTTTGTTTATGCGTTTTGGCTGTCCCGAAAGTTGACAACGATTATTAACGGCATTAGAAGCATGGCAGCAAATCAATATACACCGCTGAAAGAAACAGGCGTATTCAGCGAGATTTACGGATCTCTGAATGAGATGAATATGAAAATACGCCGAAGCGAAAAGGTACAGCAGGAAACTGACCGTACCCGCAAAGAATGGATCGCGAACATCACCCATGACTTGAAAACGCCGCTTTCTCCGGTAAAGGGATATGCGGAGTTGCTTTCAGACGGGAGTAGTCTTGATTTGCAGACCATACAGGACTATGGAAAAATCATTTTGAAGAATGTCAACCACATAGAAAAGCTGATGAACGACTTGAAACTGACCTATCAGCTTGAAGCTAACGCAATTCCTTACACACCGCAGGAAATCAAGATAGTGCGTTTGCTAAGAGAATTGGTAATTGACATAGCAAACAACCCGGCTTTTTCAAAGAGGGCAATCGAATTTGAAAGCACCATGCCAGAACAAGTGATTGCTGTTGACTCCGATTTACTGCGCCGCGCCGTCGGGAATATCATTATCAATGCTCTTGTCCATAATTCGGTTGATACCAAAGTCAAAATTACAATCAGCAATGCTGCGAACAGCAAAATATTGATTGCCATTTCCGACAACGGGAACGGTATGGACGAAACGGAGTTGTCCGACTTGTGGAACCGCTATTACAGAGGGACGAACACCAAAGAACGACCAGAGGGTAGCGGTCTTGGACTTGCAATCGCAAAACAGATTATCGCACTTCACGGCGGCGATATTTCCGTGGTGAGCAATCCTGGCTTGGGAACAGAGTTTACAATCCTGCTTCCATGTGGAGCAGGCACAAATTAAGGTCAAATTAAGATACGGCAAAGCCGCCCATAAGGTAGGTAGTCTATGCTATAAAGCATAGGCGACCTACCTTTTTTCTACGCCTATCACAATGACAAGGAGGTTTTCATATATGGAATTGCAATTACAGCATTTGAGCAAATGCTACGGTGCAAAGCAGGCTGTTGATGATGTTAGCACCGTCCTTACTCCAGGGGTATATGGTCTGCTTGGTGCGAATGGTGCGGGCAAGACAACTTTAATGCGTATGCTTTGCGGTGTTCTAAAGCCTACTTCCGGCAGTATCTGTTTGAACGGAAAGAGCATTGACGAGTTGGGAGAAGATTATTATGCCCACTTAGGCTATATGCCGCAGGACTTCGGCTTTTACCCGGATTTTACAGCCCGTGAGTTTATGCTCTATATGGCGGCAGTAAAGGGGCTGGATAAGAAAGAAGCAGCGACACGGGCGGGGGAATTGTTGAAATTAGTTAATTTGCATGAGGTGGCAGACAAAAAAATTAAGTCCTTTTCCGGCGGTATGAAGCAGCGTTTGGGGATTGCTCAGGCAGAGCTGAACGCCCCGGACATTCTCATTTTAGATGAGCCGACCGCAGGACTTGACCCCAAAGAACGTGTCCGCTTCCGCAATCTCATATCTGACTTTGCAGAGGATAAAATTGTTATCCTGTCTACGCATATTGTATCGGACGTTTCCTATATCGCTGATACTATTCTAATGATGAAAGACGGTACATTTTTACTGCAAGAACCTATGGCTACTATCACAGACAGTATAAACGGCAAGGTATGGGAGCTTTTGGTGAGCGACCGGGAAGCAGCAGAATACAGCAGACGCTTTTCTGTTGTTAATCTGCACCATGAAAACGGCAATGTGCGGTTACGTATGATACATGATACATCTCCGGCCGCCGACGCTATCACCGTACCGCCGAGCTTGGAGGATTTGTTTTTATACCACTTCGGAGAAGAAGCCGGAGAAGAAAGGGGCGAATGAAACAATGCTTATTAAATACGAATTTTTGAAAATCCTGCGTAAAAAATCGACGCTTATCGTCATGGTTGCAAGTTTGCTTGTAACTGCAATTTTATTTGGTTTACCGATTTTGCGGTATCAGACTTACAATCAAGAAGGTGTAATCACTGGCCTTGCGGGTATTGAATATGAAAAGGAACAAGCAGAAAATTATTCTGTTCCTTTAACAGATGAATATATCACTGAAACAATCCAGGAAGTACAGCAGCTTTTTGAAAATCCTGATAATGTGGGATATGACGGTTATGAACAGTTTTTGGTTGACAGCGCATATTGGGACGGTATCGCCCCACGGGAACGTCTGCTAAATATGATTGCGAAAAACTATGTCAATCCAAACGAAAGCGCAGGGTATAGCTCATTAGCAGATTTGGATATTTCAGAGGGCGCGGATTTTTACGCTGCAAGACAGGAAAAAATCGAAAAGCTACTTAATACCGCTTCCCGTGAATTGTCCGAGAAACAGAAAAACTATTGGCAGGATATGAACAGTAAGGTTGATGAACCTTTTCAGTATGGGTATTACGAGGGATGGGAAATCATCATTAGCAGCTTTGAATTGCTGATGTTTGCGCTACTGGCGGTCTGTATCGTGATTGCCCCTGTCTTTTCCGGCGAGTATGAAGCCGGAACGGACGCGGTAATATTATCCGCAAAATACGGAAAAACCAAACTGACAATGGCTAAAATTATGGCATCTTATCTATTTGGTGTGCTTGCCTTTACGCTCCATGTAATTGTTGCATTAGGCCTGCCCCTTGCCGCATTTGGCTTTGACGGTTGGGATTTGTCGCTGCAAATCGTAAACACGACTATACCGTACCCGTGGACATTCCTGCAAGCTGTCCTTGTGAATTTGGGAGTAGTTTACCTTGTGCTGTTCGCCATGCTTGGCTTGACGCTTCTGCTGTCGGCAAAGATGAAAAGCCCGTACCTTGTGCTTATTGTGCTTGTACCCGTCCTTTTCATTCCGCTGTTTCTCTCTCCCAACGGGACAACAGGCGCATACAATCTAATCTTGTTCCTGCTTCCGTACCGTTCTACCATGCCGGAGCTTGGGAAATATGTTACTTATCAAATTGGTGGACTTGTCTTAGACGTATTTACCATGAGGGCAATCCTGTATGCACTATTGACTGCGGTTATGCTACCCCTTGCAAGACTTGTATTTAAGAAACATCAAGTCGCATAAGGAGGGGGGAAGATGAAAAAGAAAAAGCCTATGATTATTCTTGCGGCGATAGCTGCGGTTGTTATCGCAGCTATCGTGATAATATCGCAATCGTCAAATTGGTCTACCCTCTCCTATTTGCATTTGTTACCTTAATCTTAGTTCCATCCGGGCTAATGACTGCTTCTTCACTTCCGGAAGACTCATATCGCAGTGTATAAGTATTCACTGTCATTGTATTATCTGTATCATTTGCCTTATATCCAGTGTAGGAAGATGATGCTGCTTCCGCAACAGATGCAAAGATGACAGATGACAGAACCGAACGTGAGTTTGAAAGGCAATCAAAGCCTTGTCATCTGCCACGCCCACGTCTACGAACCGGTGTGATTATCTGCTGTTCCCCCTGTGCTTTTAGCTGCTCCTCTGAAGGATGATTTCTGTTGTATTTCACACGATAATCATATTCCTCAGTAAAATCATCATAGACGGACATCTTGTAACGCATACTCCGCATGGATTCTTCGGTATATCCCATTCTGTCCTGGTACTTCTTTAGTTCTTCCATTCGGTCATCAGAAGGTGGCGGAAGAAGTTTAGCACGTTTTTCTAGAGAAAGCTTGCGGTATTCTGCTGGGGATGGAAACGGATTATTTTGAACCGGCACAGTTGACGAATTATTATCAAGTAATTCGTCTAACTCATCCTCATTATCTGGTTCTGCGTCGGTTGAGTTATTTGTTGTGCCAAACTCAGTACTTACCGAGCCTGCGCCTGCATCAATTCCCTGCCACTCCTTATTGAAATCATCAAATGCAGCACCATAGAAGAAGGAATCGTCATTCTCCGGTATCTCATGTTTTTCCTGAAACTCGTCATATGCTTCATATACAGAAACATCCGGTTTTCTGGTCGGCTGTGATTCCTGTGTTGGTGCCTGTTTATTAGCCTTAGAAGCTGGCTCTTTCACTTCTTCCTCATCCTCTTCCCATCTGGAATAATCCTTCATGGACTGGCTGGAATGTTCGATGTCCTGCTCCTGCCTTTGGTAATCGAACCAGTCTTCCTTTTCCTTCTGTTTCATATACTCCCTGATGCCTGCAACCGTGAATCGCTTACCAAGCTTACTGCCTCGTACTGCCTGTACCTTACCACCATTGCTGCTGCGATAGGGAAGGGCATAACTGATGGTATTCCCCTTTAAGCGGACATTCATGTGATAGGTTTTCTCAAGCATTTTTACCACATCATGGATGTTCTGCGTGGTCGGATCATTTATGGCAAGTCTGATATACACACGCATTTCATCCTTGAAAGAAAGTTTTCCCCTTTTCTGCATCTGATTTTCAGCTAAGGTGCGTTTCTCCTTGGTCTTATCCGGATTGTAGAAGCTGTCACGGACAGAGTGTGTCAAGCCGTGGTTTCGACATTGTTCCCCGAAGTATTCCGACATTTCCACCAGTTCTTTCGGACCTCTACTAAAAGACGAGCCGTCCTTCTGGTTACAGTTATTTACCAGAAAATGCACGTGAACATGCTCCGTATCCACATGAACCGCAAACAATACCTCAAATCCCTTCTTCCAGAAGAACTTATGAGCGAAGTCCTCTGCCATCTTGTAAGCATCTGCATAAGTCAGTTTATCATTGTCCTCCGGATGAAAGGATATGGACAGCTTCTGTGCAAGAATGTCCCGCGGAAAGAACCGGCTGTACTTCTTCTGATGCATTTTCCTTGTCATAAGAACACAGTTGGCAAAGTTATCCCGGTTGCAGCCAAATGCATTATATAACTCCGACTTTGTCTTGATAACACCGGAACTTAGCTGTTCCTTCTTCTTCCCCAGAATATAATCTGCCGCACTGTGAAGCTGTGCCACAGACTTGCATGGAGCATATTTTACATTGACATTTCCGTATACTGCCATCTAATTCACCACCTTTTCATATAGTTTTAATACTGAGTCTTCCAACCGCCGGAATACTCTCTGGAACGGTTCAAATGCTGTCATGGATATCAAATCCGGATAGGCATTGATATTCCTTGCCAGCTGGTTGATATTGACACCCTGCTTTTTCAATTCGTAGCAAACCTCATTCATAACTTCCATAAACTGCTTTAATGTTGTTCCATCAATCTGCCTGCCCTTGTTAACACGGAGCAGATAGTCGATGAAATCAGCGGAAGTTTTGTATCCGCTCTCCTTCATCTGTGATTCAAATTCCTGCTTTACACGGTAATCCACACGGGAGTAGATTACCTCGTCTCTTGTTCGTTTCCCCATAGTGTCCTCCTTCTTTTTATCTGTAAAAAAAAGCCACAAAACATATTGGTTGAATTGGCATTACTGCCTTTTCTTCCATTTGTTTCATGGCTTCACTTTTTGGTACTTTTGTATTCAGTTATTGTGTTTTGGCTACGATTGCACCGGATTATGGCTACATACTAATAGAAATTGTGGTCTGCCCCGGTAAATTGCAGTGTCATGCCCCTGTTGTGGTTCTACTGTTGCTCTGCTTTGTAGCCATTTGGTTGCAGATATTGTCTAAAACGTATCTGCTATAGCTATACTGTCCATAAGAACCGCTATCATCTGCATCCGTCTGGATAATTCTTCGTAGCCTTGGTGTAAGCGATGCTTCGTCAGCAGGGCACATCATCCCCACAGGTCTGCCCGCCGGAAAAAAGACTCCGTCAGACAGACAAAAGCAGCCCTTCGCTTACCTCTTCGGACTGCTTTTTCCACATCTCTACTACTTATTGAAATCTTCTATTCCATTTCCGATGTGGTGGGGATGATATAGGCAGGTAGTACCGCTGGCTTGCCAAATCGTCAAAAATAAAATCAGAGTGCCTTACGGCACCCCGATTTTATTTCCTCCTCTTTGTCTTCGCCATCGGTGCTACCTGCTCATGGGCTACGCCCCCGAGACCCCCCGGACAGAAAAAATGCCGGACCATTCAAAGGGTGGTCTGGCATTTTTCTGTCCTTTATCGCATTCGTTCCAGAGAAATCATAGCCGACTTTGTAGCTGCTTATTTGAATAGTTACTGTCGGCTATTTAAGAAATTCCATTACTACATTTCCAAAAATTCTGCTGCTGTCATTATCTTGGGATCTGTCACTCCCGATTCAAGAAAATCCTTATCTCCTGTAAGCAACACATCCGCTTTGGCATTTAATGCTGCTCGCAATATTGGTCTGTCCTTAACATCACGAATCAGCTTTTCAGCATCTTCTTCCATTTCCGGTGTTGTTGCTACTTCAATGACTGACAGCGAATATGCAAGAAATTTCTCCAACATGGAAATCTTAGTCGGGAATTTCCGATTAAAGATTCTCCATAGTTCTTCAATATTCTGGTCACAGATAATTCCCTTGTTTGGATAGGTAACTGCCTTTAGGTATGCCTTATATGGCGTTCCATGGGAATTGAGCGCTGCTGAAATCAGAATATTGGTATCAATCAGTATTCTCATAAGCCCTCCACTTCTTCTCTTACCTCTCTTACAAGTGCATCAATATCTTCCTCTGTTTCCAGACCACTCTTTGCTGCTTCTCCCTGCATACCGCCTTGAAGCATTTTCATAGCATAAACTGCTGCATTCATCATTACAACCTGATCACCTTCACAAATCAGTGTTACTCTGTCTCCTGTTCCGATTCCAAGCTGCTCTCTGATTTCCTTTGGAAGAGTTATCTGTCCTTTGGACATTACCTTTGCGTTATCTACTATCATGTTTGCCATGTCGTTCACTCCTTTCAAAATCTTAAAAGTAGGGCATTTCCTACTTACCCTACTTTTAGTATATCCAGTTTTCATGATAATATCAACTCCTTTTCAAAAATTTACACACCAAACGAGTAATCCAGAAACTCATTCTCTTCCGGCTCCATTTGCTCCTGTTTTCCAGCTTCTATCGGCTGTTCATTGCTCTGTGTCGGTTCTGTAACCGGCTTTACCCCCACCGAGGCAACAGTTCTCGGATTACCCTGCTGATACGGATAAGGCATTATCCCTCCAGCCTGCAATCCCGCCTGAAAGAAAGCCTGCTGCTGCATCTGATACATGGCTGCAAGTGCCGGAAGGTTGGAAAGCAGCTTCTGCTCCACTGCCTGCACCAGCCTGTCTGCAAAAGCATCTTCCTTTTCCCTGCTTTCAAGATAGGGATCGTTTTTCTTGGCAAGATGTCTTTCATAATAATCATTGATAGCCGCCACCACAAAAGCATTCTGCGACTTAAAGCTCTGTTCCACCTCTTCGGAATGCAGGCGTTCCCACGCCTGCACTCCTCCATCATCCGTCATACTGAAACGGATGTTATGATTTCTGTACTGCTTTGTCATATTACCTCACCTACCTTCTGCCCGACTTGCTCTGATGTCTTAAAAGCATATAGCAGTAATATTCATATCCTTTTGCATTTGCTCTAATATCATGGTTGAAAATGGTGGTGTCCGGATTATAATTTCCAAACTGTTCTACCAGCCTTGCACCACCGCCCATGAAATAGACCTTCATCAACTTTTCATTGAACTCATGGTCACGCAGCTTCTGGAAAATCTCCTCCACATAGTCACAAATTGCCTTTTCCACGAGTGATGCATGGGGCTCCGGCAGTTCAATCTTTCCGCTACGGAGAATATTATCAATTACATCATCCATAAGATTGTCCCCCGTTTTATCCTGCACCATGTTGTGAATCTTCTGAAAGCACTGGAACACACCAAGCTTCTCGGTCCATGCCTTACTTTCCATTGGGCGTCCATTATTCAGATACATCAGATTCATCGTACCGTTTCCAATATCTGCAAGAAGCGTCACGCCTGCAAAATCCTTCAGATTCTCTGTCACTGCCGAGTAACACTGTGGCATAACCGTACATCCGGCAAACTCAATACAATAAAGTCTGTCCTTATAGCCGACCTCCACACTGCTGTTCCTGAGCATATATCTCTTAAAATCCTCCCGCTGTGCCTGCACCCATTTGAGTGGCAAACCGACTGCCAGATGAATCCTAACTCTGTTAACAGCATCTGTGATTCCCCTTGCTTCCAGCTCCTTTACAATAGCAGCAAGTGTCAGCACATAATTATCGTCATCGGTCTGCTTATCTGCCACAAACCCCTTTCTTCCCTCTCCGATGACATAATAATCACCACTGTACTCGATATAATCTCTGCTTAACACAGGTGCGCTGTCATACTTCGCAATCGCTGTCTTAAAGCATCTCCTGGCTGTTTTCATATTTCCGTAGCCGTTGTCTACTCCAATAATTAATGCTCCGTTCATACTGTATTCTCTTATCTTCTCTGTCATAAAATCCTCTCTTTCTCCGGCATCTGTGCCGGTAACAAAACCTGTATTGTCTGTAATCTTTTCGTGGACAATAGCACATCTGCTATCACCCACATATCTCTTAGTAAAATCTGTAAATGACTGTCTCATATACTTCCTCCTCCGCTGTCTGCTTCGCCTGTTCTCTGAGCTTCCACATCTCCATCGTAGAAGCAGGATTAACCAGCTTATGCTTCATTAAATACTGATTCGTAATTGTGTCTAACATCTGATAGGCTTCCTCATTGACCTCTGCAGCTTTGCTATAGAGCTGACCCATTCTGATATGGTGTCGGTATCTGTCCGGATAGGTTTCTTTCATATAAGAAATCCAAAGCAATCCGTACTTACCAACCGTAATCTGTTCTGACTCCTGCTCCATCGAAAGATTCGGATACAGAAACCCATCTTTCTCGGTATAAGTTCCTCCCATCTGCTCAAATAGTGATAAATCCTTTGTTTCCATGCTCATCTTGCATTACCTCTCTTTCTGCTTTTCTCTGCAACATCAAGCTGTTGCTGGTGATCATGCCATTCCTTCACAAGCTTCTCAATCAATTCCACCTTCTGCTTTGGTGTATAGTCTGATGGAAAATACTGCGATAATTTGTCTGCTCGTATCTTAATCTGCTCTCTCTGGTTTGGTTTTTCCTCTTCCAAAATCACATACATTGCGTCCATATCAAGACCACCGGATTGGCTGATTCGCTTCATCCGATTCGCCTGCGATAAAGACGGTGTACATTGCTCCATATCCATGACCGCATGAAGCTCATACTGTTCTTCCTCCGTCAGATAAGACAGTTCCACTGCAATCGTAAAAGCTATCTTTTCCTCATCTACCATTTGCAGTATCTTCGGAATTAAATAGGTAAGCCGTATATACCGCTTAATCTGTGCCACACTTTCACCCACCTGCTTTGCCAATAGCTCATTACTTCTCTCCGGCTTCGGTCCAACTTGAGCCGAAGTGATATCCGCTTTTCTGCCCTGTCTATTCATGGCTTCTAGTTTCATCTTATAAGCAAATGCCTTCTCACTCGGCTTTAGATTCTCCCTCTGCAAGTTGGAATCCACCATTGCCACTATCGCCTGATTATCGTCCAGTTCCCTAATAACTGCTGGAACTTCCGTAAGACCAGCCCACAGTGCTGCTGCCTTTCGTCTGTGTCCTGCAATTACCTCATAACCTTCTCCGTCAGGATTCGGTCTTACAAGCAAAGGTACAATCACGCCCTCATCCTCGATACTTTTCATCAGAGCACACATTTCCATGTCCTGCTGTACATGAAAAGGGTGATTTTTAAAGTCCTTTAGCTCACTAATTCTGATACTCTTAATCTCTTCCATTACATCCTCCATTGCATAGAAAAAGACCGCTCATCTCCAATTACTTGAAAATGAACGGTCTTTCACGCTTCGTATTCTGTTAAATAACTTCAAAATGTTAATTGTACTTTTATGTGTTCCCACACCCCACATCCAAAACGACCGAGACATTTACCCCGTCCGAAATCGCCTTTTTGTAGGTTTTTCTATCACTCTGCGAGAACATCATATGCCTCTCAAAGTGCCTAAAATCAAGGATTCTTACATATCGACCCGATGTAGTGCAACCACGCACTCGACATGTTTCGTCATCGGGAACAGGTCTACCCCTGTCATGCGTTCCACAACATATCCCTTGCGCGTCAGGTACTTCAGGTCGCGGGCAAGCGTATCGGGGCCGCACGAGATATAGACGATGCGGCTCGGTGCAAGGCGGGTGAGGCAGCTTAAGAAACGTGTGTCGCTGCCGGTACGCGGCGGATCCATGAATACGACGTCGGCGCGTTCGCGGCGGGCGGCAAGCTCCGTCATAAAATCGCCCGCGTCGGCGCAGGTGAAACGGATGTTGTCAAGTTTATTTAAAGCGGCATTGCCGATGGCGTCTTTTACCGCGGAAGCATTGAGCTCAACGCCGGTGATTCGGCAGCTGCGGCCTGCTTTGCGGGCATTCATTGCTGCGGTGATGCCGATCGTTCCGATACCGCAGTAAGCGTCTATGACAGTGTCCCCATCCTTAAGATTCGCAAATTCCATGGCTTTGTTGTAAAGAATCTCCGTCTGGGCGGAATTGACCTGATAAAAAGACTTGGATGAAATGCAAAATCTGCAGCCGCAAAGTTCGTCCTCAATATAACCCCTGCCAAAAATTACATCTTCGCGGTCACCGAGCACCATTGAAGTCCTGCGGTTGTTAATGTTCATCACTATCGTGGTAATTTCGGGATGCGCCTCCCTTAAAGCCTTGATGAAATTATTTTTGGACGGAAACATTGTGCTTGAAAGCACAAGTGTGACCATAACCTGACCGGTGACATGCGCCGTGCGGACAAGAATATGACGGAGCAGACCGGTTTTGCGGTCTTCATCATAGACTGTGAGACGGAAAGATTTGATTAAGTCCGTGACAGTCGCAATGATTGCCTGCGCAGTTTCATTCTCTATGAGACAGTTTTTAACCGGAATCACATTATGGGTTCCGGCCTCATAGATTCCGCTTGAGATATTTTCCTTGCGGTCCGATGTAAAAACAGCATGCACCTTGTTACGGTAATGGAGCGGCTTTGACATACCAAGCACGGCATCCACCCTGCCGTAAGGTGCAAGGAGACGGGACAGGTATTGTTTTTTCTTCGCAAGCTGCTTCTCATAATCAAAGGCAAGCATATCGCAGCCGCCACAGCGTGAATCATATTGACATGTATATTTCATTATAATCAAACTCCTTCGTAAGAATCAAAATCAGGAATAAAGCTGTCTTTGGCGACATCGCCCTCCTGGATAAAAGCATTGGTTACGCCGAGGTCTATCGCGTAATCGACAACCTCATCATAATCTTTGCGGCGCACCCTGCGGCCAAGTTCGGGATAATTCTGGCGGAGTCTGCCGCCATCGGTAAAATCAGGCATCGGGGTGTACTGGCTCATTATGCTCATATAAATATCGTCACCGTATGTATCATAAAGATAACGTATCACATTCTTGGAATCCTGCTTGCCTGCAGGAAGTACAAGATGTCTTACTATCATTCCGCGTACCATCATGTCCCCGTCAAAAACAGGAGTACCGGTCTGTCTGAACATCTCGGCGAGAGCTTTCATGGCTGTTTCGGGGTAGTCCGCTGCTTTGCTGTAACGCAATGCCCGTTCGGATGACATATATTTCATATCGGGAAGATACACATCCACAAGGCCATCGAGCATCTTAAGCGATTCGACCTTCTCATAGCCGCCGCAGTTATATACAACCGGAATTGTAAGCCCCATATCACGCGCCTTAGTAAGCGCACCGACGATATGTGGAACATAGTGTGACGGCGTGACAAGATTTATGTTGTGCGCTCCGCGTTCCATAAGCTCCAGGCAGATTTCGGCTAGGCGGTCAACGCCTATCTTACGCCCATGCATATTAAGGGCAATCTCACGGTTCTGGCAGTAAATACAGCCAAGCACACAGCCGGAGAAAAATATCGTCCCGGAGCCTTTGGTTCCCGATATACACGGTTCCTCCCACTGATGCAGCGCGGCGCGTGACACATAAATTCCGTCATCACAGCCGCATAAACCGCGCATGCCGGATGCACGGTCTGCATGACATTCACGGGGACATAGCGTACAGTCGTGCAGATTATATTCAACACCCATGCTATTCTCTCACTTTCTTAATGTCATCAAGAATCTCTCGCTGCCTGTCATCGGCAAGAAGCCTTGAAGCATAATAAGTGTATTTCGGGCAGCCTTCTTCATTGATAAAACCTACCGCATAACAGCTTAACGATAATTCGGTCACAAACATCACAAGTTCCTGCGACTCACCGAATGTCTTTATTATAAAATCAAAAGCATTGTCAAGTTTGGCCGCTGCGTCATCAAGCACCTCTTCACGGTGCGCACTGACACTTGCAAAGTCATTGCGGATTCCGGCAAAAGCCTCATCAGTGGCCGGATTATTCTCGGTTCCGACACCGTACTTAAGTGCTGCCTCATTGACGTATTTTATTGCGCCCCTTATTGCATGCAGTTCATTTCCTGCGACCAGGTTGGAAGCAAGTTCCCTCTCAAGACGCTCTGCGACTGCGCGGGTAACCTTGTCCGCATCGTTTCTTATATTGTCCGAACTTTTTTCATATATCTGCATGGTTTCTTTTATCATATCATATATTTTGCTGACATACCGGTTCTGGAAATCAGCTTCCGTAAAAACAGTGTTAAGACCTCCGATAAGATGCGAAATAATGCTGTATTTTTCATCAAATGGTGCGGTTCTCACTTTATCGCACAGCTCATCGTCGTATTTTCCGAGAAGAATATCACTGATGTGATAATCCTTGCGGTATCTGTTGTACAGATCATAATAATTGGCAAAGTCCATGGCGATGTCGGGATGCTGCAAATACTCCATTATAAATTCCACATCGACCTTGTAGCCGAGACGTTCATATGCTTTTATCATCTCGGACAGATCCTCCCAACCCCTGGCCGTAACGAAAATCTTGCCGTCAACCGTTGTCCTCACATCATAGAAATTCTCGCGTTTGAGTTCAAGATACGACATGATCGCACTGTGGATTCCGCTCTGGTATGCGTATTCTTTCCAGACATCATAATCCGCCTCCACATCAATGCGCTTAACACGATCAAGCGTTACTATATCGAAATCGCGGACAGATTTGTTATATTCCGGCGGGTTGCCGGCTGCTACGATAATCCATCCCTCAGGAACACTGTGATTTCCGAAACGCTTGCACTGCAGAAACTGAAGCATCGTCGGCGCAAGCGTCTCCGATACACAATTGATCTCATCAATAAAAAGAATGCCTTCCTCAAGGCCGGTCTGGTTGATTTTATCGTAGACCGAAGCAATAATTTCACTCAAAGTGTATTCAGTGACCGAATAAGGAACTTTCTGATAATATACCTTCTCTATATACGGGAGGCCTACAGCACTCTGTCTCGTATGGTGAGTAATAGTATATGACACTAATGCAATATGGCACTCCCTCGCCACCTGCTCCATTATCGCCGTTTTACCTATACCCGGAGGACCCATCATAAGGATCGGCCTCTGTCTGACTGCCGGTATCGCATATTCGCCCTGTGCGTTGCGCTCAAGATAAGCCTTAACGCTCTTTTTTATCTCTTCCTTTGCTCGCTTAATGTTCATAATCTGCTCCTATATCTCTAATTTGATTGCCCATGCCGGCACGCCCGAATCCACATAATCTTCCTTCAGGAAAATAAAAGCTGTCTCGTATGGCGGTTTTTTCTTCGGGTATTCTCCCCTGCCGTCCGTAAAATATATAAGCCCTTTAAGGCTTGTAAAAGCACCTTTTTCTATCAGGTCGTTCACATATTCAAATGCCGGTCTGAAGTCGGTGCCGCCGCGTCCCGTTATCGTAAGATGATTGATATAATCCTTCATCTGCTTATCATCCGTTATCAGATCATCCTTCCGGACTTTCATGTCACACTGTATGATTCTTATATTCACCTTCTTAAAGAAGCTCTCCGACTCGAAAAGTATCGTGCAGGTCTCATTTAAGAAATCCTTCACCTGTTCCTCGGAGCAGGAAAAAGAAGTATCGATTACAATGACAAAATCCTGGATTCTGCGAACCTCGCGCTGCTCCACCGGTTCGATAAGCGGCATGTTGCCGTAATGACTCAGACCGTAAGTATAGAAATTATAATCAAACTCGTCCGGGTCTATGTGCATTTCCTCGCGGTACACGGCAAATTTCCTTAAGAAATCCCTGTAGTCGTAACGCTTGCGGTTCTCTATCTGAATACTGTCGTACAGATTCTTGTCGTCATGCCCGATTCCTTTTTCGATGGTCTCCATCGATGTCTGCATCTTCCGGCTGATGTCATCCCACTTCTGCTCATTCTTCATATTGGACCTGGAATTCTTATCCTCACGGTACCAATAGGTGTGGTCATCCACCAGAAATTCATTCTCCCACGCCTTGAGTGTGTCCTCATCCATGGGGTTATTTTCAAGGTATTTATATATTAAATCGGCATTTAATATTGATGTATATTCAGAAATCTTACGGTAACATAAATCCCTCACCGCCGGTATGCGCATACGCACACAGCCATACGGCAGCCCGTCGATAACATGCTCCACGGCAATGTCACAGGCAAGATTCCACAATCTCACCTTGCGGTTACTTATTCTGAATATATGTCTGTAAATGCAGTGCAGTGTCATATGCAGGTAAAGCCTGTCCGCATACCCGCGCCCCGCTTCATAACGGTCCATGACATAATCCGGACAGTAATATATTACATTCCCGTCCGTTCCGGCCATCTGCCTGCCTTCATCCGGCTTGTAAGCAAAAGCACACAACGCGATGTCCATAAAACGCATTGCAAGGTAAAGATTGCCCCTTGCCGAATCAAGTATTCTCGCACCGATATTTATTTTCTGCGTATAGTTATCATCCATATCCGTCTCACAATTCAAAATGTTTTCTCATTCTTGTAAAATGAGTGTTAATATATGCCGTAATTATTCCCGCCGCACGCGGATTAGAGCACTCCGCGGCATATTCCGACGCCGCCCCTGCCGAAGCCTCATCAAAAAGGGCATTGTCACACATGTATTTCAGTGCATCCGCATTATCATCATCAATCAGTATGCGTGCCGCACTCTTTGCATTATCCCGGAGAAAATCCTTATACCGCTCCTTAGCCGATGCGTACAGGCGGTACGGATACATAAGCCTTCCAATACTGTTATAGAGTGCCGCTTCAAAGCGGTCCTCACGCACCGAGCGTTCAAACAGCTTGTCAAAATCCCTGTAATCCAAGGTTCCGACCTGCATGCACTGGCGGTATGCACCACCGGTTCCATAGCTTACAGCCTGAAAAATCCTCGCCGGTGTGTTCTCGACATAATCATCCTCAAACGTCGGAAAAATAAGCCTGCTGCGCTCTCCATTATCATATATAATATCCAGCTGTAATTCCTGTATATTATCACTCATCAGGTTCCTTATGCAACCCTCGCGTCCCTGATGGCAGTACATTGTAATGTATCTCAAATTATAACAGTTCTTGAAAGCCCCATCCTCAAGCTCCCGTATCCCATCATGCAGCTCCACATGTTCAAGATTCTTGCAGTTATAGAACGAATGCGCTCCTATGTCCACGATTGACTTCGGCAGGATAACATCCGTAAGCTCAAGTCTCTCGCTGAAAGCGTAGCGGCCGATTCCCGTAACCGGCTTTTCATCTATATTATCAGGAATCTCTATAACACCGGCATTCCTGTCAATACCTGTGATCATTATTCCGTTATCTGTGTCCGTGTATTCAAATTTCTCATCCATACGCTTAATTATACCGTATTTAACGCAAAAAGAAAGACCCAAAAAGGTCTTTCTTAATCGCTTTATTATTTGATTTCCTTATAGCGGTTTCTCGCTGCAAGTCTCGCCATTGCACGGGCAATATTGGCCTTGGTCATACGATATTCCTCTATGCTCTGCTTCTGACGCATTGCCTCTTTGGCACGGTCAAGAGCTTCCTGTGCACGTTTGACATCGATTTCGTCCGGTTTTTCCACGAAATCCACAATTACATGCACACGGTTGTATGCTATCTGCACATGTCCGATTCCGGCAACCGCATCAATCCAGTTACCGTCCTCCGTCTGGATTCTCAAAAGGCCTTCAACGAGGGCTATTACCGAACTCTCATGATGTGCCATGATGCCTATAAGTCCGTCCGCTGCCGTCACGATTATCTGGCGGCACGGGCCGGTATAGAATGTCTTGTCAACCGCTATGACGTCAAGTTCAAAAGTATCCATACGCATTACTCCATCTGTTTTGCTTTTTCAATGACATCCTCAACCGTTCCGACATTGAAAAATGCTGCCTCAGGATATTCGTCCATCTCGCCGTTAATAATAGCCTTGAATCCGCGGATTGTCTCCTTAAGCGGAACATACTTGCCCGGAACGCCGGTAAAGTTCTCAGCTACATGGAATGGCTGTGAAAGGAATTTCTGTACCTTTCTCGCACGGTAAACCGTCGTCTTATCCTCATCGGAAAGCTCTTCCATACCGAGGATTGCGATGATATCCTGCAGTTCCGAATATTTCTGGAGGATTTCCTGTACGGCACGCGCCGTATTGTAATGTTCCTCGCCGACGATATCAGCCTCAAGAATACGTGATGATGACTCAAGCGGGTCAACTGCAGGGTAGATACCCTGTTCTACGATTTTTCTTGAGAGAACCGTTGTCGCATCAAGGTGTGCAAATGTTGTCGCAGGAGCCGGGTCAGTAAGGTCATCGGCCGGTACATATACGGCCTGTACACTGGTTACGGATCCTTCCTTGGTGGATGCGATACGTTCCTGAAGTTCACCGACCTCTGTTGCAAGTGTCGGCTGGTAACCTACGGCCGAAGGCATACGTCCGAGAAGCGCGGACACCTCTGAACCTGCCTGTACGAAACGGAATATGTTATCTATAAAAAGAAGCACATTCTGATGTTTCACATCCCTGAAATATTCAGCCATTGTAAGACCTGTCTCCGCAACACGCATACGTGCTCCAGGCGGCTCGTTCATCTGTCCGAACACTAACGCTGTCTTATCGATAACGCCGGATTCTTTCATCTCTGTCCAGAGGTCATTACCCTCTCTTGAACGCTCGCCGACACCGGTGAATATCGAATATCCGCCGTGCTCCGTGGCTACGTTGGTTATAAGTTCCTGTATAAGTACGGTCTTACCTACTCCGGCACCGCCGAAAAGACCGATTTTACCGCCCTTGGCATATGGTGCAAGTAGGTCAATTACTTTAATTCCCGTTTCAAGGATTTCAACTGCCGGGCTCTGGTCTTCAAAAGCCGGCGGTTCTCTGTGGATACTCCATTTCTCCACATTATCAAGGCTTTCACCTGAATCAAGTGTCTGTCCGGTTACGTTGAACAATCTTCCGAGTGTTTTCTCGCCGACCGGAACCTTGATTCCGCTTCCCGTAGCGATAACTTCCATATCTCTGTGAAGTCCGTCACTCGATGACAGCATAATGCATCGAACTGTATTATTGCCAATATGCTGTGCGACTTCCATAACACATTTTTTGCCGTTATTATCTACTTCAAGCGCGTCCTTGATGTAGGGAAGATTGCCGTCTTCAAATTCTACATCCACTACCGGTCCGAGGACCTGTACAATTCTTCCTTTATTATCCATTTGATTTCTTCCTTTTCTGCGCCTTCGCGCCCGCAATTACTTCGGTTATCTCCTGCGTAATCGAGGCCTGCCGCACTCTGTTATATTCAATCGATAGTTCCTTAAGCATATCCGTTGCGTTGCCCGTAGCTGCGTCCATGGCCATCATACGGTCGTTCTGTTCGCATGCATAAGCCTCAACCAATGCTCCGAAAATAAAACCTGTAACATAATTCGGTACAATCGAATTAATTACCGCTTCCGGTGAAGGGACATAACTTGTCGTATCTGATATCATAAGTCCTTCGGTAATATTATTACCAAAATCCGCTTTTGACAGAGGAAGAAGCTTTATCATCGTGGCTTCACTCTCCGTTCCCTTAAGGCTCTTCGTGTAATAAAGATAGACTTCATCGAGTCTGCCCTCGTTATATCTGTTAAGGATCTCCTCGGTAATTACCCTGGCTCTGTGAATCGAAGGATTCTGCGCCGTGTACTGGAAATGGTGATGAATCCTGTATCCTTTTTTCTCAAAATAATTACGTCCTACCTGTCCTACCATAAAAAGCTCGGCATTCGGATTCTCCTCAAGATCGTGCGAAACCATTTTGATAATATTCTGGTTATACGCTCCGGCAAGTCCCTTATCAGCCGTTACTACTATGTAGCCGATTCGTTTCTTATCCTCCGGTGTAGCAGTTCCGAAGTAGATACTCTCCACATCCGGAACATGCCTCAGGATTCGGTTGAGCGAATTCTGGATGGCATAGAAATGGTTCGTCGTGGCCTCAAGTTCCCTCTTTGCCTTCTTAAGCTTGGAGGATGATATCATATACATGGCATTGGTTATCTTCATCGTATCGCGGATACTCTTCATTCTGGTTTGAATTTCTTTAGTGTTTGCCATAATTCACACCTTTCTTCCCAAAATGCGGCTTACGCCTGATTCAGATATGAATCACGCATTTTGCCGACTGTCTCTACGATATGAGCGGCAATCTCATCTGTGAGAACTTTTTCGTCCTCTATCTCGCGGATTAACTCGCTGTCATTTTCTTTAACATAATCAAGCATTTCCATCTGGAATTTCTTAATTTCGGCTTTCGGTATTCCCATAAAAAGCTTATTGTTGGCTGCGCAGAGAGTGATTACCTGCTCTGCCATCGAAAGAGGTCTTCCGAGCGGCTGCTTTAAGATTTCCATAAGTCCGTTACCGTATTCAAGCTGTTTCTTGGTGTTTTCATCAAGATCCGAGCTGAACTGTGTAAACACTTCCATCTCCCTGTACTGTGCAAGGTCGATACGGATACTTCCGGCTGCTTTCTTCATTGCCTTGGTCTGTGCGGCACCACCTACACGGGATACCGAAAGTCCTACGTTAACCGCAGGTCTCTGGCCCTCGAAGAAGAGTGAGCTTTCAAGGAAAATCTGACCGTCCGTGATGGAAATGACATTGGTCGGAATGTATGCCGACAAATCTCCGGCCTGCGTCTCAATGATCGGGAGTGCCGTTATTGAACCGCCGCCGGCTTCCGGTGTAAGTCTTGCCGAACGCTCAAGCAATCTTGAGTGAAGGTAGAATACATCTCCCGGATAAGCCTCACGTCCCGGAGAACGTTCAAGCAGAAGTGACAATGCCCTGTATGCAACCGCATGTTTGGATAAGTCATCATATACGATAAGTACATCCTTGCCCTTATACATAAAGTACTCAGCAAGCGATGTTCCGGCATATGGTGCTATATACTGCAATGATGCAGGGTCGCTGGCTGTTGCCGACACAATTATACTGTATGATAAAGCATCATGCTTCTCAAGTGTTCTTACAAGCTGTGCGATTGTAGATGCTTTCTGTCCGATTGCAACATAGATACAGATAACATCCTTGCCCTTCTGGTTAAGGATTGCATCGGTTGCAATACTTGTTTTACCGGTCTGACGGTCACCGATTATAAGCTCACGCTGTCCGCGTCCGATAGGGAACATTGAATCGATTGCAAGAATACCGGTCTCCATAGGTACCGATACCGACTTACGGTCTACAATGCTCGGTGCATCATTCTCAATAGGTCTGTAATCCTCGCTGGCAATCTCGCCCTTACCGTCTATCGGCTCGCCGAGTGCATTGATTACTCTTCCTAAGAATCCGTCACCGACAGGGATACCTGCACGCTTACCGCTTCTTATAACACGGCTTCCTTCTTTCAGTCCGGTCTCACGTCCAAAAAGAATACATCCGATCTCATCTCTTCTGATATCCTGTACCATGCCCTTGACGCCAGTGTCAAAAATTACAATCTCACCGTACATTGCATGGTCGATACCCTTGATGTTAACAATTCCGTCGCCGATCCATGTAACATTACCGACTTCTCTTTTGCTCTTATCAAAAGCAGATTCATCGATTTCTGTCTTAAGAATGGTAATAATCTCATCCATGCTTGATACGGCAGCGACGTTTTCTTTCATCTTATTCTCAATCTGCTGAAGTCTTCCACGCATACTCCAGTCATACTCTTCATGACCGGCACGTATTACGAAACCTCCGAGCAGGTTCTTATCTTCCTTAAGGCTTACGTCAAGCTCATCAGCGTGACACTTGTCCTTAATAAATTCCTTGATTTTGAAAAGCTGCTCATCCGTAGGCGGAACAACATACGATATGTCAACCTTAAGGCTTGGCACCTTCTCAACCTTGCGCACTTCATCATGGTATGCTTCCACAATCTGAGGAAACAGTTCAAAAGAATGATGGTCGCACAACAATTCAAGAAAATCTCTTATTCCGGTCGGGAAAAGCATTTCTATCATGTGGTGTTTCTTCTCAAGGTCAATTGTAGGATCTTCAAAATCAATTGAAATCTGAGGCAGTTCTGCCAATAATTCGGTTGTCTGCTTTACATCTTCATTCGATACAGACAGCCTCTTCATTTCCTTTGCATAATCAATTACTGTCTGTGTCATTTCGTTTCACCCATTTCTGCGATAAAATCATCATAAAGCCTGCTGCTGTCACCGGCCTGAACCTGTGAACCAACTACCTTGGTAGCTGCGGCGACAACAAGTTCCTGAATTTCTGACTGCATATTGCGCATAGTCTTTTGTTTCTCTTCCTCGATTGTCTCCTGGGCTTTCTGTATTTTATTATTAACTTCCTCGTCTGCTGACTTCACAATACGGTCATATTCGCCTCTTGCCTTCTCCTTGGCTTCGGTGATAAGTCTTGCTGACTCATCCTTGGCTCCGGCAAGTGATGCCTCATATTCCGTTTTCAGATTCTCTGCCTCTTTCCTGACAGCGTCCGCATCATCAAACTGTTTGCGGATAGCTTCTTCACGCTTTGCAATGATGTTGTTGACTGGCTTGAACAGGAAAATTCTCATCAATACAAAAAGAACTATGAGGTTAATTATTGTGAAGACCAGATTAATATCTAATCTAAGCATATTTCTTTCCTGCCTTCCCGATTATTTCAAGAACATAATTATAAGAATAGCGATAACGAAACCGTAAATAGCGGTTGCCTCTGCAAGTGCACAACCAAGAATCAAAAGCTTGGAAATCTTACTTTCAGCCTCCGGCTGTCTTGCAACTGCGTCTGATGCGTGTCCTGTAGCGATACCGATACCGATACCTGCACCGATACCTGTTAAAACTGCGATACCTGCTCCGATAGCAATTATTGTGTTCATGTTATTTTCTCCTTCTATCAATCAAAAATATAGTGCCATCCCTTATTCGACGGCTTCCTTAATAAACAGTGACGTAAGAAATACAAATACATACGCCTGAATCAGTCCGTCAAAAATATCAAAATACAAACTGAACGGTACCGGCAGTACAACCGGAATCAACATTTTAAGAAGTTCCATAATAACGAACGCTCCCAAAACATTACCGAAAAGTCGCATACAAAGTGACAACGGTCTGATTAAAATTTCCAAAACATTCAATGGTGCCACAATGGCAACCGGCTGAGCGAAGCTTTTAGCCCAACGCTTAACGCCTTTAGCATGTATTCCGGAATACTCGATAAGGACTATACTCATAGCAGCCAGCGCAGCTGTTACGTTCATATCCTTTGTTGGAGGTTTCATTCCGAACAGACCTATGATATTGGATATACCTATGTAAATAATTACCGTAACAAGATACGGCACGTATCTTGTACCTTTCTCTCCGATAAATCCCTTTACCATGTTCTGAAGGCCTGTAACAATGCTTTCGATGATGACCTGTCTTTTACCCGGATTCTGAATCCTTAATTTTCTGGTCATGACTATTGCGAAAATCACCATGACTGCCATTATTATCCAGGTAACGACAACTGACTCAGCAACCTCGATTCCACCAAATACCGGAATTGTAAATGCAGTATCACAATTCAGTTCTTTCAGCAGATCGCTTGCGATGTCTTCCATCTTCCACTCATCTCCTTTCCTTCACTACCACATATCTCCATTCAAAAATGTAATAGTTACTTCTCTCAGTATCACTATAATACTTATCGGTATGATGATACTTCTATTCACACCGACTGGCAAGTAAAAAAATAACACATTTTTCAATGAAAAACGTGTTATTTTAGGGCATTTTGCACAAATATGTCTTTTATTGTGGCGATATTTGATAATTTATTATATATAATGATACTTTTTTCTGCCATATATAATAAGAATTGGTACTACCAATACAAAAGTTAGTGCTTCCGCCACCGGAATTGCCATCCACATCCCGTAAATTCCCCATATTTCGGGCAATACCATAATGGATGCAACTATAAATACCAGCGTTCTCAATATGGAAATAAGTGCTGATATCATTCCGTTACCAAATGCCGAGAACATTGACGATGCAAAAATATTGATTCCGGCGAATGCAAAGTTCCATATAAAAATCATATACCCATCATATGTTATTTGGAATATGCGGCTTCCCTCCGGCGAAAAAATTCCTATAAGAATATCCGCTCCGAAGTAGGACAGCAGCATCATTGCAGCTGTTCCGGCAATAATTACAATCATACAGTACCTGAATAATTTTCTGATATAGTTCCAGTCTTCCCTGCCATAATTATAACTTATTACAGGCGCGGTTCCGGTTGAAAATCCGAGATACACCGCTGTAAAGAAATACTGCATATATAATATGATGGTTATGGCGGCAACGCCGTCATCTCCCACAAGTCTCAGCACTGTAAGATTAAACAGAAATGTTGTTACGGATGATGACAGATTTGATATCATTTCGGATGAGCCGTTGCCCGTAACACGAAGCAGCATTCTTCCTTCCCACTTTGGTTTCTTATATGTCAGTCCTTTTTTATTGCTTATGAGGAATATGACCGACAGCAGTGCTCCGACAATACGGCTTATTATCGTTCCGAGAGCCGCACCGTTTATACCCATATCGCATACTACAATAAAAAAGTAGTCTAACACCATATTAAGCACACCGGAAATAATCGTGAGAACAAGTGCAAGCCTCGGATGTCCTGCTGTCACGATAAGTGTATTGTTCATCAGCTGTATCACTGTGAATACTGCCAATGAAAATATAATTCTTCCGTATGATACGCAATACGGCATCAGCTTATCTCCCGCTCCCAGGACCCTTGATATCGGTTCCATGAAAATTCCGAATATGACCGAAAAGAAAATACCTGCCGCTGTTGCAGCCAAAGTAATCAAAGTCAATGCCGACTTGGCGTCATCATTTCTTCCTTCTCCGAGTCTTCTGCCTATGACCGCACTTCCTCCGCTTCCGAACATGACTCCCAGCCCATATATAAAATAATCAAGCGGAACCACTATGTTAATAGAAGAAAGTGCATCACTGCCAACAAATCTTGACACAAAAACACCGTCAACCATGGTATACAATGATGACAGCACCAACATAGCAATAGCCGGGAGAGAAAATCTTATCAGTCCCGGCAATGTAAATTTATTTGAAATTCTGTTATTCATTATTCCTCTCCGCCAAATTTACGTCTGACAGCATCTGCCAGATACTGTGCGGTTCCTTCCACACCGAACAGGCTGCTGTCAATCATAATGTCTTTATGTCTCTTATCATCCGGCAGGAATCCCGCATATTGCATATGATAAGAATCTCTCGCTTCATCGACTGCTCTTATCATGCTTCTGGCTTCGGATTCTTCAAGTTCAAGTTCCTCTATACAATGCCTGAGCCTTGCCTCATATGAAGCATAAATATATATATGTATACTGTCCGGCTCATCACCCAGTATAAAATCAGAGCACCTTCCTACTATAATACAGCTCTGCTTATCCGCAAACTGCTTTATGATATTCTGCTGTGCCTCGAATATCTTATCCTGCGTGTGGCTTGTTCCTTTTCCGAGAGGAAACATCATTCTCGAAAACGGATTAACCGTCTGCTTCGCTGCTTTTTCTTCCTCATGTTTAATTACCGATGCCGGCATATCAAGTTCCTGTGCTGTCTGATCCACTATATCCCTGTCATAATATTCTATTCCTAGAATCTCCGCCATCCGTCTTGCAATCGGACGTCCAAGGCTTCCGAACTGTCTCGTGATGGTGACCACAAATTTCTTCATAACGCATTCCTTCCTAATAATAATTGTCCTAACAATTATTATACCATGAATCCGGCAATCACGAAACCACCAATTGCCAATACCGCTGAAATTATAACATACGGCAGCTGTGTCAGCGCATGTTCCATATTATCAACGCCCGCCGACTGTGATGCAAGCAATGTCGCATCCGCATAGAAGCAGGCATGGCTTCCAAATGTTCCTCCCGATATGACCGCTGCCATTATAAGTACCGGATTGGCCCCAAGTGCCGCACCAAGCGGGAATACAATCGGTGTAATGATCGAGCTCATTCCCCAGTCGGAACCTGTTGTAAATGCGAGCAGTGCCCCCAGAACAAATACCGCTGCCGGGAAAATCGATGCAAACAAAAACGGTTCCGCCACTTTGATCATAAAGTCCGTCATTCCCATCTGTCCTGAAATATCTTTTAATACAAATGTAATCAGAAGTAATGACAGTGTCGGAAGCATGTCTCCGAACCCTCTTATCATACTCGCGAAAAAGCCTTCCACCGAAAGGAGCCTGCGTGGCACAAACATCACAAAACATACCGCAAGTGCAATCACAACAGCCACAAGCACATCATTGCTTATTATCGTCACTGCAACAAGCACAACCATCGGCACAAGGAAATTCCAGATATTTCCGTCCTCTTCGTTTTCAAGCTCATCATGATTATATTTTTTACTGGCATCGGAATAAACCTTGCCCGTCTCTTCGACTCTCTTGTACGCTTTTTTCATGGCGCCAAGTTTCGGGAACCAGCCCATTGCGAACAAAAACACTATTATAAGCGTAATTATAGGATAAAAGCAAAACGGTATCGCCTTCACATACGCCTGTATTCCGCTCGTCACACCAAGTGCTTTCACGCTGTCCTGTTCAAAAAACAGGCTCGCATAGAACACGGCCCACGTAGAAAACGGAAGCAGCACACACACCGGCGCGCCGGTTGAATCAAGCATATATGCCAATGTTTCCCTCGGAAGTTTCTGTTTATCGCTTATCCTTTTCATGCATGTTCCAATCGACAGCACATTCAGGTAATCGTCCACAAAAATAAGTATACCCATGATAAAGGTCGTAATCAGAGTCTTACGTTTCGTATTGCACAATCTGGATATATACTTGGCAAATCCGAAGCTTCCTTTGGAATCCGTAAGCAGCCTTATCAATCCTCCGAAAAGCAGGCACACAAGCATTACCCACACATTGTCCGCAAGCATATTCTGCAGCGCATCCGTCCACCCGCTTAAAAATCCTTTGCCAAAAGCAAATACCGATGCGAGTATCGAGCCCACTATCATGCATGCAAGACACTGTTTTGTGATAACAGCTCCTATTATAATTATTACCGTTATGATCACAGCCACAAGACCGAGATTTATATCCATATGCCAGTCTCCTTTATTATGTAATAAAAAAGAGACACACTTGCAGAAATCTACTGCAAATGTGCCTCATCGCACTTCTTATTTACTGGAACTTAGAGCCATTATAATACCATATTTGCTCATAGACAAGTATTATTTTTACTCATTTTATACTTGTTTTCAAGTATTCACTATGCTATCATATTTCTGTTATCAGATTAATTCCGGAGGTTATTTATATGGAAAAAAATCAGTTTCTTATGATTAATGATATTATATATGATATATATTCATGGGAGAAGCTCTCTGACATCAATGAGACTTTTTTCAAGCGCCTCCAGATGCTTCTTCCATTCAGCTATGGCAGCCTCTTTTTTCACAAGGGAGATGCTTCCTCTGATATCGAGCTGTCCGACCCGGTATGCTACCCGGCTTATTTTGCCGAGGCTGAACAGGCCTACCTTAAGTCATCCGATGATGACTACCTTCTCTGGATTCTTCATGCCAGGGAGTCTAAGCTCATACGCGAAAGTGACATAATTGATGATGCCGACCGCCTCAACTCCCCGCTGTACCGGGGTTGTTACCACAAATACGACATCTACGACAGCATGCAGCTTACCATTGTACATAATGGCCGTCTTTACGGCGTCTTAAGTCTGTTCCGCACGAAATCTGACGGCACTTTTTCCAATGATGATATGTTCTTCCTGCAATCCCTTGGCATGCATCTCAATCTTGCCATCAGCCGCTTAATTGACAGCTCCGGCACCCACAATTCAACGTCTCTGTCTGTTTCCGACTTTTCAAAAATTTACGGTCTGACCTCTCGTGAAGCCGACATTTTTCAGGCGCTCACTCACTTCATGGAAAACAAGCAGATTGCCGCCACCATGAATATCAGCGAAAACACTTTGCAAAAGCACCTGCAGAACCTTTTCCGCAAATTCGGCGTAGGTTCCAAATGGGAGCTAATGAAAAAAATCAATGAGTGACCGTGGCCCGGCATAATCCTTCAGTCGGCACGCTTTCGCTTGGTTGCACGCGCAACGGATGCTAGAAATCCGCCTTCGGCGGATTAAGCACCGGCGTGTGCAAACAGCCGCTGAAGGTCTTATGCCGGGAATTTTTATGTTATGGGATCTGGGTGGAGCTGTTGGAGTGATAATTCACGCGGCGGGTTTTCTCTCCCTGTACCCGCGCGCTGTCATCTGCTCCAGTGTTTGCCATATGAGCGGCGGCGGTACTGCGTCGGTGTGAGGCCTGTGATTTTCTTGAAAATATGGCCGAAATATGCACCTGATGAAAATGCAAGGAATTCTGATATCTCGGTGCAATTATATTCCGAATGCTCAAGCATACGGCAGGCGACCTTTATTTTTTCCTGCATCACATAATGAGGGAAACCCATTCCCACGGACCGGGTGAACAACCGGCAGAAATATGTTTTCTCAAGGCCGACAGCGGCAGCGACAGATTCCAGGCTTATATTTTCATGAAGATGATTCTGGATATAATCCATTGCTTTGATGCAATGGATGGAATTTACATGGCTGCGCCTCAGGTTGCGCATACGGGTGGAGTAATCTATGACACACTCACGGTGCAGGCTGCGAAGACCGGCCTCTGTGTCCGTCTCATCAAGCTGCCTTATATAATAATCGCTTAGAGCATAGCTTTCTATCTGTTCCATGCCTTTTTCGATACAGAAACGCGATATCATGGCAATCGTAACTATTATGTGATAACGCAGATTACGGATTTTGTTGACGGAAAGGACCCCGCGCACCGGACTGTCGACCTCGCCGTAGCCGTCATTAAGTTCCATATACACATCTGTAATTCTTCCGTCACTTACGCCCTCGTAAAAATTCAGTTCGGTATCATATCCGGGATGATAAATTTCTTCCTCACGCTGTATGAACTGACGGACTACAAGTTCACGCTCAGACTTCCGGCTCATAAGAAAACCTCCAATCTTTTTCTATATATTATCACAATATTTTGATAATAAAAACAATATTTTATTATTTTTTATGTCAGAAAGGTGTTATCTTGAAATCACAATAAAAATTATTTTACAGGAGGGTTTATCATGCGAAGATTGGAAGGATTTCAAAGAGGAATTAATCTCGGAGGCTGGCTTTCACAGGGGCCGCTCGACAAACATCATCTCGATACGTTCATCGTGGAAGATGATATTAAAAAAATTGCAGGCTGGGGTGCTGACCATGTCAGGCTGCCGCTTGATTACGAGAATGTTGAGACAGAAGAAGGCGGTGACATCGAAGAGGGATACAGGCATATCGAGGACTGTATTTCGTGGTGCCGTAAATACAATTTGAATATGGTGCTGGACCTGCACAAAACACCCGGATATATTTTTGACGACCAGGACTATTCAAAGGATTTCTTCCACAACGAAGAACTGCAGGAACGTTTTCTTAATCTTTGGAAAAAAATCATAAGCCGTTTTGCCAAGGATGCAGACATAGTGATGTTTGAGCTTCTTAATGAAGTCGCGTCCTTTAACGTTGTTGATGAGTGGAACGAATTATCGGCCCGTGCTGTCAAGGTAATCCGCGAATATGCCCCGACGGCCAGAATTCTCTATGGCGGCGTCGGCTACAATGCCGTTACATCCATCAAAAAACTTCTGCCGCCTGTTGACGAAAATATTGTTTATAATTTTCACTGCTACGAGCCGCTTATTTTTACACATCAGTCTGCTCACTGGGTTCAGGACATGCCAAAGGATTTTCATATCGGATATCCGGGTGATTTTGACGAATACATGCGCATCAGCCACAGCATGCCAAGCGCAATGACCGGCGCACTTGCCGAGGAAAACAGCAGGCTTAAGGAACTTGGCCCGGATTTCTTTGAGATACTTTTTGACGACGCTATCAAAGCCGCCGAGAAATTGAATGTTCCTCTCTATTGCGGCGAGTACGGTGTCATCGATCAGGCTCCGGCTGAGGATACCGTAAGATGGTTCCACGACATCAATTCCGTATTCCACAAATACGGCATCGGCCGCGCGGTCTGGACATATAAGGAAATGGATTTCGGTCTCGTCGGCCCACACTACGATTCTGTAAGGGAAGAACTCATCGAAAGCATATTCGGATAAAAAAATAACTCAAGACGCATTAAAAGAACCGGTACGCATGGAATTGTACCGGTTCTTTGTGTTAAAGTCTGTTATTTGCTTTTCATTGCCCAGCGCATTTTAGTCGAATGTGCCCTTGCGTTTTCGGCGCACTCCTTAGCGGAAGGCCGCACAACGTCCTTGGAATAATCCGAATACACACCATTCTTAAAACCATCTTTTAGTGCTTTTTTCACTATTCTGTCCTCACCGGAATGGAATGTCAGGATTGCTGCTCTCCCGCCCGGTTTCAATGCACCCGGAAGCTTCTCCATAAATTCATAGAGAACCTCATATTCATGGTTGACATCTATTCTCAATGCCTGAAAGACACGCTGGCAGGTTTTCTTAACCGTGTCTTTGCGCTCCTTCTCCGGTATAAAAGAAAGTGTATTTTCTATTATTTCACGAAGTTTAAAAGTCGTATCTATTCTGTGCCCCTTACGGATTTCATCAGTTATTGCCTCTGCAATTTCGTCACAGTAGGGCTCATCCGAGTTCTCATATAACATACCCGCCAATTCATCACGCGAAATATTGTCAAGTCGTTCTGCCGCACTGATGCCGCATTGCTGGTTCAGTCTCAGATCTAACGGTCCATCGGTTTTAAATGTGAAACCGCGTTGCGGATTATCTATCTGCATTGATGACACTCCAAGGTCAGCCAGGATAAAATCAAAGCCACCGGCTTCCTTGGCAATTTCGTCTATCGTACAGAAATTCTGTAACTTAATTGTAAGGATATCACTTCCGAAACCGAGCTTATCAAGTCGTTCACGTGTCTTTGCCGACTCTTCCGGATCGACATCCGTGGCATACATATGGCCGCTGCCCTCAAGTTTCTCAAGCATAGCCCTTGTGTGCCCGCCATATCCCAACGTCGCATCAAATCCCGTCTGTCCGGGTTTTATATCCAGAACGTCCAGAATTTCATTAACCATTATCGAAATATGCATTCCGGCCGGGGTGTTGCCCTTGCTGATTACATGCGCTACCGTATCCTTATATTTGTCAGGCTGCAGTTCTTTATATTTTTCTTCAAATTTTCTCGGATATTTGCCCTTGTAACGTACGCGCCTCTTGTGTTCGGTTTCCATCCGTATGCTCCTTTTGTATCAATTTCTATTCTCTCTCACTCTTACGGCGTCTCTTTAATGTCATGGTAAAAATACCAAGTCCTGCAAGTCCCGTAAGTCCTGTAAGAAGAACTGTTATATTATCTTCACCGAGTTTCGGGTCATTATCCGTCGGTGTCTCAGTATTTCCGGGATTCTCCGGCTTCTCATCATTTCCCGGTTCTTCCTCATTTCCAGGTTCATCCCCGTCTCCGGGATCTACAGGAGGATTAAGGGTGAATTTGGCATAGAGTGCAACTCCGCCCATCTGTGTGGCATCAATCGATGCTGTCGGGAGCGTAAATTCCGCATCCAGATACCATCCGTCAAATGTGTATCCTTCCATTGACGCATTCCCAAGTATGATATCGCTCTTGCCCTGTGGGTATGTTGAAAGATTATCCGGCGAATTAACGGCTCCTTCCGGGAGATGATATACTACATTCAATTCATCATAAAATTGTGCCGTAAGATATACATGTCCACCGTAGCCACCCGACTTATATACATCTGTTACCTTCCAGTTCTTAAACAATCTGGATTTGTCTGATTCTCCCATAATGTCGGAATAATCAAAAACATTATGTGCGAAATAATAACCACCGTCATCATATTGCTCATCTGCAGTATAGCTTTTCACATCTTTGATTTGATTGTTGTTATCATCATAATATGCAATCTGATAATACGCATATTCATACAATGTATGCGTACCCGATATCTGGATTTCATCGCCCGGATTAACATAATAATCCTCTGTCCAGTTAAATGACCCGTATGTCATCCATTTATCCGCAGTGTGTGTTGCCGCAAAGGCAGGCATTACATTGCACATAACGAGCATCACCACCGTTACAAGTGCTGCAAATTTCTTTTTCCTCGCTCTTATTTCTGAGTTCATATAAACCTCCGTTATAAATATTTATCTAAAATGAATTATATCATCTTGAGATTAAGTGTTATGTCTGAATCCGGCAGTCTCGCCCACAATCAAAACCACCGCCATTATCGTAGCCATCTGTGCCCTGTAAGTAAAAAAAGAGTGCACATATGAATGGTTATGTAATACAATATACCTTATATACGGAATTATTGCAAGAATTAAGTATATATAAATATTGCACTTATTGATATTTTTTCGCTTATAAACATATCCTGTGTATATTGCGCCAAGAATGATAAATACTCCTCCGGCAATTCCGGCCGGTCCGTATTCCCATGGAAAAAGATGACGTATATTGCGGGTCACCGCGCCAACATAATACCGCCACGGTGCGATGCCTATGTCCCCGCCAAGTCTCTCGCGCACATGCCCGGTAATATACGGCATGACATTTTCACGGAGGATTACTGCCGCAAGACCCCATTTCATAAGCCACATTCCGATATATCCGATACTCCAGAACAATACGGATTTCAGTATTTTCTTCACATCGGCATGTCCTTCGTTACGGATATCAATCCATATTATCAGCAGGAGCGGAACCAGAAGTGTCAAGGTCTCTGTTGTAAGAAAATCCATATACGAAGTCATCATTCCGGTTATCATAAAGAACAATCCCGTATCTCTCATGTTTCCTTTAAATGCTCTAAACGTCCCTATACACGATGCAAAAAGCATAATTATATATGTCCATGTATATTCCAGGGACATCGGAACATACCAGGACGATGTAAGTATCAGTCCGCACGCGGCTGCCACAGCCGGCAGATATGCTTTGTTTCTGATGAGTATAACCATAAGCCATGCTGTTAATCCGACAATTATAACTGCATTGATAATGTATATCTGCTGTATATTAAAAAACATCATAAGCGGTCTTACAACCGCAATGCTTCCATGCCAATAGCGCATGTATTGCTGATTTGCCTCATATTCCCCGGTAACGGCATCATAAAGATTCACATTCTCATTCTGATATTCAGTGTAATAATATGCAGATTTCATAACCGATTCAAGCGGATGCCCGCTATCATATTGATATGCAATGCCAAGCAGTATCGAATCAGCATAACGGTCTATTTTACTGCCGTCCACGCCCTTAATCTTCTCGCCGAAGAGTTCGCCGTCCTTTAGGAATTCTGCCGATTCGGTCATATTATTTCTGATTGCATCCCGCGGGATAAGAGCTGCTGCCACCAGAAGTGCCGTTGCTGCTGCCACCGTCGTAATAAAAACCGCTATATACTTCAAAACATTTAAACCTGCCCGCATCCTTAAGTCCTCTTAAATTTACATATTTCCCTGCAAAGTGTCCTTAACCACACCAAAAAATTCCCTGAACATATTACTTGGCATATATGACGCGACAACATATGCCGATATTCCGCTTACATTCTTAAATCCCTGCTTTTCGGCTATTTTGACAGCACGATACACATGGAATTTACTGGTAACGATCCCGACTTTTGCATTGTCATTATCTATGATTGCCTTGCTGTTTCGTATGTTCTGGATCGTATTCATGGAATCAGGCTCCATAATGATTCTTGATTCATCAATGCCTTTTTCTACAAGATACTTTTTCATTCCTTCCGCTTCCGAGCAAGGTTCATCATATCCCTGTCCGCCGGACACTATGCATTTAGTATCAGGATTGCCATCAAGATATTCTATCGCACTGTCAAGTCTCGCCTTGAGAATCGAACTCGGACCGTCTTCCCGGATCATTGCGCCAAGCACGATTATGTAATCCAGATTATCTTCGCCCTTAGAATTGATCCGGCTGGCTATACACGCCTCTATTACCGCAAAAAAACCAAGGCATACCGCACACAGTGCAATAAATGCTATCCTGAACCACTTCGGCAGGCGCATCCATAAACCAAACCACACTGCCCATGTACAGAATATAAAAAATATTCCCAATGCAAGCCACACCGCAAAAAAAGCTGATCCATATCCGGCACTGTGGACTTTAAGTCCATACAATATACAAATTATTCCGATTAGTGCAAATATGCACATAAAAACAATCTTTGGTACACTCATTTTTCTCACAATATTCCCGCCTCTCCATAGTAAACTATATGTACATTATTTTAACAGCAATTTCATAGTGCGTCAATCACACCCTGCACACCGTTTTCGTCAAAAATCTCTTTATAATATGCCACTTCATCACGGATTATTTTATCTATAACCTTCATTCCCAGAAGTTCCACCGGTGCATTGTCATCCGTCATTATGAGCTTTCCCGCATTGTATGCGATACTATTGTCTCTTACCTTATTCATCATAAAACGGAGGTCTGCGTCCTTTATTCCGGATATGTTATCATTTAGCACACCCATCATATCATTATTATCAGATGCAAACAGCTCGCGGTTGGTTGAATTGTCAACCTCAACCGTGTACACATTGCCAAAGACCGACGAAATGGTATCTGCAAGATACTGATTGATGTCACCGTCATCATTTCCTCTCATGTTCATGTTGACGACCATGACTCCGTTCTCATTCAGATGTGATTTAACAAGCCTGAAAAACTCGACCGATGACATCTGAAAAGGGATCGTTATATCCTGGTAAGCATCCACCATAATAACGTCGTATTTTCTGTCGGATGCATTAAGAAATGCCCGTCCGTCATATGTCGTCACGTTGATATCATCCGGAAGTGCAAAATATTTTCTTGACAGTTTCGTTATTTTTTCATCAATCTCCACACCTTCGATGTTCATGTCGCCAAAATATTTACGGCACTGTGTCGCATATGTTCCGGTTCCCATTCCGAGGATAAGCACCTCCATACTGTCAGGATTCTTATCCGGAACCATAAGAGGTGCCGCCATTGCGTAATCATAATACAATCCGGTCAGAGTATCATCTTTCATATACACTGACTGGACACCGAACAATACATTGGTTGACAGTGACACCTGTTTATCATCTTCAGAAACCTGAAGATAATTATATATTGACTCACCTTCATATGTAAGGTCTTTCTGCCAGAATGCGAATGAGTCTCCATGTCCGAATACACAGCATGACACGAAGATAACTCCGGATATGATGATTTTCTTATATCCGACACGGCTGCTCACAAAATATATCACCGAAAGTACGATCAATATACCTGCAAAAATAAGGAATGTTATTGATGTTCCGACCGCCGGAATTGTCACAAATGTCGGCACAAATGTTCCGATAATGCTTCCAATCGTGTTAAATGCTCCAAGTGTTCCGACCGTTCTGCCGCTGTCGTCAAGACTGCTTACGGAGTATTTGGCCAACGACGGTGTAACCGTCCCCAATAAGAAGAGCGGAAAAACAAATATTACCATACATGCACAGAATGCAGCTATGATAAGGAAATTATTATTCACCGTAAAAATAAGCAGTGCCGATATTCCAAGCACAATATACTTGCCGGCAACCGGAATCAGAGCTATCCATACTGCCGCGATGAGTATCCTGCCGTATAATTTGTCAGGGTTGGGCGATTTATCCGCGCTCTTTCCTCCGTATATATTTCCGAGTGCCATGGCAATCATGATCGTGCCTATGATAATCGTCCAGACTATCTGCGATGAACTGAAATACGGAGCAAGAAGCCTGCTCGCTCCGAGTTCTACCGCCATAACCGACATTCCCGCAAAAAATTCCGTAAGGTACAGGAATATTTTGTTTTTTAATACACCTCTGTTTTCCACTAACAGTTTCTGTGTATTTTCCGTAATGTTGGAATTTGATCCTTTCTGCATTGTTAATCCTCACTTTTTTCTATTATTTTCTTATAATATGTAATAAAAGCATCCAGCGCCGGTGAACGCCATTTATTCTTATGTATCAGCAACTGTGTCCACACCTGAATATCGCAGTCATCAACCGGCAGGTACACAAGTCTGCCATCCTTAACATAGCCATCCGTAATAAAATCGGGCAGAAAAGACAGCAGTCCGCTTCCCTCCACCATTGCACATATCTGCAACGGATTCCCCGCTTCAAGCACCGGTTTGATTTCATATGATGCCGAGGCCAGCTTTTCATCAAGGAGCCTTCTGTAACTCATTCCATGCTCTGTAAGTATAAACGGTTCTTCTATTACATCATACACATTCAGGTGCTGTATATGCGCAAGTCGATTTTCTGCCGATGCCACGAAATGTGCCCTCTCCATTCTTTCCGCACATATCTCAAACTCTGACTCATATATATGCGAATCGAGTGTGAATACCAGGTCCGCTTCATTTTTCCTAAGCATGTCAAACATCTTCTCGGTGCCGCATTCTGTAATCGTAAGCCTGATTCCCGGGTATTGTCTTCTGAATCCAAGATACTCCCTGCCGAAGTACCGGTTAGCGACCGAACTTGACATGGCAAGCCTTATATCTCCGTCAATCTGACCACATCCGTTAATATCGGTAAGCATCTTCTCATGTGCATTAAGGATATTCCTGGCATAACCAAGCACAACAATACCATCGGATGTAAGCGATATTCTGTGATAATACCTGTCAAAAAGCACTGTTTGCAGCTCTTTCTCAAGCATTTTTATCTGTGACGATACTGTCGACTGCGTATATCCCAGTTTCTCTGCCGCCGCGGAAAATCCGGAATGTTCACACACTGCTACAAATGTTTTCAAAATATTAATGTCCATATCAACCTCATACAAACGATATTTTCGATAGTATACCATAAAATCATCAATTTTACAAATACTGTTTGCGGCCGTATACTTAAATTAAAATGTTTTTTGAAGGAGAATGTTACTTATGGAACGTGAAAAACTCGGCAGCAGACTGGGGTTTATTATGCTTTCTGCCGGATGCGCCATCGGCTGCGGCAATGTATGGAAATTCCCGTGGATGTGCGGGCAGAACGGCGGCGGCAGCTTTATGCTTGTCTACATCCTGTGTCTTCTGATACTTGGTATCCCGGCGATGGTTATGGAATTTTCTGTCGGACGTGCATCACAGGTAAGTCCGATTTATATGTATAAGAAGTTATCCAAGCCTAAGCAGAAATGGGGTGTATTCGGCTGGTTCTGTCTCGCCGGCAATGTATCACTTATGGCATTTTACACCGTTGTCTCAGGCTGGATCATATACTATTTTGCTAAATTTCTTACCGGAAATTATGCTTCTCTCGGATTCAGTTCAATGATTTCCGAGCCTTCCGTAAACGTAATATTCATGGCCGTTACAGTTTTAATTGCTTTTTTTATATTATGTTTTAACCTGCAGGGTGGCCTGGAGCGTGTAACCAAATATATTATGTCGGCTCTTCTTGTGCTCATGCTTGTGCTTGCAATCCACAGTCTTACATTAAGCGGTGCCTCCGAAGGCTTAGCATTTTATCTCAAGCCCGATTTTTCCAAAATCGACGGTTCTGTAATGGTCGGTGCCATGAATCAGGCATTCTTCACACTGTCCACTGGCATGGGCGGTATGGCCATATTCGGAAGCTACATAGGTAAGGAACATTCCCTGATGGGCGAATCGGTAAATGTTATTCTTCTCGATACTTTTGTTGCAATCCTTGCCGGTATAATCATTTTCCCGGCTTGTTTCACATACGGTCTCGAAGTTAACGCCGGCCCAAGTCTCCTCTTTGATACCATGGCAACCGTATTTAACAATATGTCGGGCGGGCGTATATGGGGAAGCCTGTTTTTCATGTTTATGATTTTTGCAGCGATGTCAACCGTGCTCGGTGTATGTGAAAACATACTCGCTATGATACGGGATCTTACCGGCTGGTCCAGACCAAAGGGATGTCTGGTATGCGGTATCATAATCTTCCTGCTTGCTTTAACTACTGCACTCGGATTCAGTGTATTTAAATTCGAGCCGTTTGCCGCCGGTACAACCTGGCTTGATTTCTGGGACTTCATAGTATCGTCCACCATTCTTCCTCTTGGCTCGCTTGTTCTCGCTCTGTTCTGCTGCAACAAGTTCGGCTGGGGCTGGGACAATTTCATCGCCGAAGCCAACACCGGCAAAGGCATGAAAATAAAGCCTTGGATGAAACCACTTTTCCGCTTCGTGGTTCCTGTTGCAATCGTATTTATCTATGTATACGGAATGATTACTTTTAAGTGGAAATAATATATGAGCGCATATTGTCATACAGGACAGTATGCGCTCTTAATTTATATTCGCTCTAGGCTCAGGCCTTAAAATTCCAGTCTCATCTGATGCCATGCAACATTGCCATGCGTGGATTTATCTGTTATGCCTTCATCCTTAAATCCAAATCCTGCATCATAATGCACAAGTTCATCCTTACATGTCAGGACAAGTCCTTTTCTTCCCACCTCTAAGGCATTATCGATCGCACATCTGATCAATTCACCCGCAAGCCCCCTTCTACGATATTCCGGCATTGTATTAACGCCAAAAATCATCTGCCATGCGCCGGCTTCGTTATGCATATCGGCTCTCTCATACATCTCATCGGTCAGATCTGGCGCGTCCGTCACAAATCCGTCCACAAATGCAGCCAGCTTATCTCCGTCAAACATCAGCCAGAAATGATTGCCATAATGTAATATTCTCTCTGCAAATTCCTCCCTCGTCGCAGCCTCCGCCGGTGGAAAACACTCCTTCTCCACAGCCGCAACCGCATCAACGTCATCCATCTGAGCAATTCTTATTCTCATAACAGCCTCCTTAAGATTTATGCTTCAGCACGTCTTCTATTGCATCGGTCGCCTTTTTCACAAAATTAATCTTTTTATCGCAGATCAGGCTGCCGTCTTCTCTTATTTTCAGCTCTACAATAACAAGGTCTTCATTCTGAGTGTCATCACCTAAAGCAGAATTGGATTTTCTTATGTTGTAAAACAACACCCCGCCACATACCAGTGCCAAACATACAGCAGCTATTATAATTATAACTTTTCTTTTCATAGCTGGTCTCCTTATTCAATCGCCATATAGAACTGCCTGCTCCGTTGATTTTGCACGGCCTTATTTCATAATCATCTCTTCATCGGACGGCAGCCCTACAGACAGTCCGGATGGTTTTTCCATATACCAGTATGCAACGGATGTGTAATCATCATATCTCGCTCCTGTCCAGCCGAGATTATCCATGGTCATACGAAACGATTTTTGAAAATAAACCGGATCCTTTACATGAAAACGGTAAAGCAAAAAGCGCTGCTGCCCATTATACATTTCCTGACTGTCATTACCTAAAATCGCATACATCCCCGTATACAGTCCGCTGAAGGTCTGATACTTATGCAATAAAATATCATTTCCGAACCCATAAGAACCGCAGAAGTAATCCTCCGTTCCCGTGTAATTAATTGTCGGATATCTGTCTCCATCCAGATACATCTTAGGCTCGCCCTCTACCCAGCATGTATTATTGCCATTCATGCCTGCCGCAAAGCAAAGCCCGGCAAATATACCCCTTCCTTCAATTCCATCGATGACCGTATAAGCACGTCCCTTCTGCACCGGATGCTCCTGCCTGTACGCTGCATGGAAGTATACGTCCGTATCTGTAAGTTCGCCGTGCCATCCCTCAATCATGTAAAAAAGTGTTTCTTCCTTGCTGCCACGATTTTCCATCGTCACCTTACAATGTTTCCGGAATGGCATCTCCCAGTAACAATTGTATCCTCTTCCCGGCGCCACCAGAATACAGCTTGAATTCAGCACCGGATAGTTTCCATCCCTGTCTGCAAAGTTCTCATCATATGCGCATCCAAAAAATGCGGAAATCGGAGCCTCCACAGACGGAACATCCATACCATCCCAATAGATTCGAAGAATAAATGAATGACCAACATAACCTGTAAACCATATATGTGTCAGCATTCCCGGACCATCCGTGTCACACAGCACCACTTCTTCCTGCGGTTTGATCTGAATACATGGTCTTAACTTTTCACAGTCCTTGCCCCTGCTTCCTCCGTTTCGTTCTCCCTTCGGATTCTCTGCCGAAAATCCAAAACTTGTTCTGTTTAATAAATTTGATGATAACATGTGTTTTCCCTCCTTGCGGTCTGTTCTTTGAACATTATTCTAAATCTATGATACCTATATTAATAGGCTCCTTTGACAGGTATTTTTCACATTCCTGTTCTTATCTTATCTATCAATGTTACATCTGCCGGCAGCCATTCCACGCTATCAAGCTCATCGGATGTAAGCCATCTGGCCGCCTCATGCTCTTTAAGCACAAGATTTCCTGAAACCACCTCACACCAGAAGCAGTCCATCGACAAATGGAATGCCGGATAATCGTATTCTATTGTGTCTATCAGGTCCCCGACCTGAATTTTCGTGTCAAGTTCCTCTATTATCTCACGGCATAGCGCCTGCTGTGGCGTCTCTCCCGGTTCAATCTTACCACCCGGAAATTCCCATCCGCCTTTGAACTCGCCATATCCCCGTTCCGTGGCAAAAATAATTTTCTCGCCATTGTCATCCGTCGCCTTGATAACTGCGGCAACAACTCGTATCGTTTTCATAAATCACACCTCTTTCATCCCTGAGTAATATATTCGTATATGTCCTCACGCACCGGGACATCAAGTTCCCATTCAATCTCAACAGCTGTTTTGTCTGTGTTGGCCATAACAAATTCCTGTGCCACACCCTTTGCCTGCATGCTTCCCAGATAATAAAATTCTTTGGAAATCTTATCATCCTTGTTCTTTCGCACAAAAAGTTCAACTTTGATTCCTCTTTGCTTAGCCTCCAGCATATTTACGACATCGGTTGATTTTCTTGTTCTGCCACTTTTGGAAATAGCTATAAGTGTGTTACTTGTCGTAAAGTGATCCTCATATCTGGTAGTATCGCTTATGTCATCCGCTTTGTCATAATTAATAAAAATCGGAAAAGTCTTTGTCCTGTCATCATACTTATATCCACCTATATTGAGTGGAACCTCGTTATGTGCCCAGTTGAGTATCCTGCACACATCCTCATATGTATATTTACGATAAAGCGCGAATCCGCTTTGTGAATCGGAATCTCTGTAATCTCTTTCATATCTGGCAAGTCCAAAATCAACCAGTTCCTCTATTATCGAACGAAAAGCTTTATCGGAAAGCATTTCCATGAATTTAGGGCTGGCTTCATAATCGGTGTTGTTATTGAGCAACGATGCGTACGCCGACAGCCTTGAAAAAGCATTATGTGCCGGTTCGATAAGAACACAATTCTTATATGTTGCGCGCGCCACTCCTGCCGGGAATTCATTAGTAAATATGTTGACGACATTTTCAGCACAGTTTCTATCGACAATAAGTCCGTATTCCCTGTGAAGCGTATCAGCCATATTAATAATCAGATCCCGTTGTCCCTTTAAAATTTCTTTGAGAAGCACAAGTTCGTGCGCTCTTTTGCCATTGGCAATTTTCTTGGATATGAATTCTATGACCTGGGCCTTCTCATCCGATAGGCGCACCTTGTAGTCCGGGTCGTATTTCACAAGAAATTTGTAATACGATCCCAAACTGTTATTATCAAATATTCTAAGCACATCCATTTCACCGTATTTATCAAAATCAGTCAATGCCGGAATGTGCCCGAGTTTATTCTTCAAATTAAAATAATTCTCTTTAATGAGTTTAATATCACTGAAGTTAGCATTGTCGATAGAACTGAATATTTTTTTCTTCGATATCTCATCAAAATGCAGCGTACTGCTGCCCGGAATTATTCTGGAGCCTTCAGTTACATAATGTCTGACGGTATCCTTGTTATATGTCCTGTCACCTGAAAGTGCAATCGGTATCATAAAATTATTTCTGTAATTACCGATAAAATCCAAAACAACCACATACTCTTTACCCTCTGCTTTTCTGAGTCCTCGTCCAAGCTGTTGTATAAACACAATCGGAGACTGCGTTGGTCTCAACATTATTACCTGATTAACCTCGATTATATCGGTTCCTTCAGAAAAGATGTCAACGGACAGGATGTAATCAAGCGGTTGAACCACCTCCGTTGCATCGCACTCTTCCATTGCCAGGCGTTCTATCGCATTCGCCCTTGTTTCCTCTGTGTCGGCTCCGCTGAGTGCAATCGTCCTGAGCCCGTTTTCATTGAATTTACGCGATAATTCTTTAGCTTCTTCAATCCTGCTGCAAAAAATAAGTTCCTTAACCCTGCTTCCGCTGTAACCGTAATACCGGGCCTGCGACATCACATATTTTACACGTTCATCAGATGTGAGAAATCTGAAATTATCTGTGTCACAAACTTCATCGTCAATATTTAAATCCGTTATACCAAAATAATGGAACGGACACAATAAGTCCTCTTCCATAGCCTGCTGTAACCGGATTTCGTACGCAATATTATGTCCAAATACCTCATATATATCACGTCCTTTAACATCTGCATCCCTTCTGTCCGGTGTTGCCGTCATTCCAAGAGACAATCGCGGCGTAAAATAATCCATGACTTTCCGATAACTATCCGCACAAGCATGATGTGCCTCATCATAAATTATTGCGTCAAAATGTGTTTTTTCAAACCTATGCAGATTCTCATCTTTTGCAAATGTCTGTATGGTAGCAAAAATATAATCTTTATCGTATTCCATACGACCAAGTGCAGATGACATCATACCCATTGATACACTGTTTCCGAATACCTTGTGATATGATTTTATTGCCTGTTTCGCAATCTGGTTACGATGAACCAAAAACAAGACTTTTTTATAGCCAAGTTCGCGCATTGCAAATGCAGAGGCATATGTTTTGCCGGTACCTGTACTTGATAATAGCAATGCCCTGTCAACACCGTCATTTACCAACCGCATCAGATTATCTATAAATGCCACCTGCATCTTATTCGGCTTTAACATATACCGTTCCAGATTAACAACGTTCTCTGCCGCTGCCTGCCTTTGTTGTCTTCTTATAATCTGCTGTTCTACGTATTTCTGCCTATACTCGTCAATGTACTCATCATAATTAAGGCATTTGGAGTCATCCCATAAATCTTTGAATTCATCCAATATATCTTTTGCAACCTGTCCGTCCTGCGTGGATACTATTTTCGTATTCCACTCCCTGTTGGTCGTAATTGCACTTATGGTCATATTGGAACTTCCGATGATGATTCTATATAATTCATCCTTGCGGAATATGTATCCCTTCGTATGAAATCCATCGTTAGAAGGGTCACACTTGTATATTTTAAGAGAAATATTTTTAAGTTCCGCAAGCTTATCGAGTGCCTTCGGTTCGGTAAAAATCTGATAATCGGTCGTTATGATTTTACCGGGAATTCCTTTGAGTTCAAGTTCCTTAAGTGTCATAAGGAGCGGAGTTATTCCACTCATTTTAATAAATGCCACACTGATACAGAACTCATCACAATTATTAAGTTCCTTATCTATTGAAACCAACACTTTCTTGCCTTGTCTGTAATCGTTGGATACAAATTCCGGACGATAAGCAAGATTTGAATTGATTGTACTGTCTATATAGGCCGTAGCCATTGATTTGGTTATTTCTTCTGTTCTCATTTTGTTGCCTCCGGGCATAACGCTTAGGTATCATATTAATTCACATTTCTCAATCCCAAAGTTTACTATCCAAAATCTTATGTAAACTTTGAACTACCGTATCATAACTCACCGGAACAAAAAGCAGTCCCATAGTGACATCTTCGTAATCCCTTTTATACACATTATTATTTATTACTTCCCGCAATATATCTGGCACACTGGATTTTGCTGCGCCTGCAATCAGTTCGGCAAATGCTTCTTTATCATGATCTAAATTCATAAATTATTCCCCATTCTATTAGTTTTTTGGCTGTTGCTCCGTTTATAGCATACGACACTTCTGACAACTGCTCTTTAGTAAAACGTTTCTGTCTTACATAAGATAACATTGTATCAACCGTTTCTTTCAATGACAACTCTGTATATTTCTCAGCTTGACCAACGCAATCCAAAAGCTGTAAAAGTTCCGCATTATTATTCGATACCGGGACTGCCGATTTCTTAACCCGCACTTTCTGGCTCCCCACCATAACTGTCCGGCCATTTGTAGCTTCTGTATTTGTAACTATTTCGATTACTGCCGGCATCTGTGTTGTCAACCCAAGTTGATTGACAAACGATAATCCTGTTATATAACCATATGTTTCATATTTATTCATCACATATTTACGCATAATGACCAAAAGAGGATCCAAATAACTTTTTTCCAAAAGTCCTCCGGCTTTTGGTATATAATAGATTCCATTATCATATCTCTCCAAAAAACCTTTTGCCACAAGTCTCTTCACTGACTGTCGTACTGCATTTTCAGATAACCCTTCTATTTTTAAATCATTCAAAAATATTGGTTCGTTATATCCGTAATTTTCTAATAAATAAGATTTCAACATAATCCTGCCTCCACACAAATAGTACCATTTTTATATATTTATTGTAAATATTTGTGTCTTGTCAATATCTATTATGTGCAAAATCGAGCGAATTTAGTATGAAAATCTTTTTTTATGTCTTCCCTCTCTTTATCCGGCGGTCAACGCGTATTTAACCCATTTCACCGCCGCTTTAATTTTCTTTTTCTTCCCCGTACTCAACTTCCATCAATGTCAGTCCGCATGCCGGGGCGGTGTAACCGGCCGCTGCGCGGTCGCGGGCGGCAAGGATTTCCGGAATGGCGGACGGTGAGAGACGCCCGTCTCCGACCTCGATAAGTGTGCCCGTGAGGATACGGACCATATTCTGCAGGAAGCCGGAGCCGCGGTAATCAATGGCTATATCCGGGCCGGAAGCGGTTATTTTGATGTCATAAATAGTACGGACAGTTGATTTTTTCATCTTGCGGTTGCCGCAGAAAGATGCGAAATCATGCGTGCCGACAAGCTGTGCAGCGGCAGCCTCCATGCGGTGGACATCAAGCGGCTTATCGTATTGATATTGAAAGCGGTGGGCGAAGACGTCCGGAATACCGCCGGTGCGGATGCTGTAGCGGTATGTTTTGGCGGTTGCATTGTAACGGCTGTGAAAGCGCTCATCCACGCTCTCTATCGAAAGAACCGCAATATCGTCCGGGAGGTATTGATTCACATATGATAACATTGCAGATGTATCGCGCGGAGTATCCAGATGATAATTGGCTACCTGACCGCGGGCATGGACGCCTGCATCGGTTCTGCCGGAGCCGGTCAGTTCCACGGGATATCCCACCATTGCAGAAAGCACAGCTTCGATGCGGCCCTCGATTGTCATATCGGTTGAATTCTGCCCTTGCCAGCCCTTGTAGCGAGTGCCGTCGTATTGAATTATCATCTTGTAATTGCTCATGTATCCGGTTCCTCCGTGGATTCATAATTTGATAAGATTATATCATAAAATATGTCAAAAAACACCCCCGGATTATATTATACCGGCCCCAAAAAGTTAGACCAAAAATCTAACGATTGGAGGTCGGTATTTTTATGGCTAAATATAGCTTCGAATTCAAAAAAAAGATTGTTGATGCTTATTTAAATGGAGAAGGTGGATATAAACATCTTTCATCTGTCTATGGTCCTGCTAAAAGAGATATACAAAAATGGGTTCACAATTATCAAACTTTAGGAGATGAAGGTTTACTACGTTCTCGGAAAAATGATATATATTCTTTCGAAAAAAAACTTTCTGTTGTAGAATTATATTTATCAAGTGAAATCTCATATCAAGATTTAGCATTGCAAGAAGGTATTACCAATCCCAGTATGATTGCGAATTGGGTGAATCGCTTTCGGACAGCTGGTCCTGATGCATTGAGACCACATAAGAAAGGTCGAAAGAAAATATTGGATAAATCAGATAAGGATCCGAAAATAGTACCAGCAGAAGAGTCTTTCGTTGACACATGTGCCGAACATGTAAAAGAACTGGAAGATGAACTTCTGAAGTTAAGAATAGAGAATGCGTTTTTAAAAGAACTGAGGAGACTGCGTTTAGAGGACGAAGCAAAAATGAGAGAACGGCAAGAATCATCAGCAGCCTCCGAAGACAGTTCAGATTAAAAGACCTTCTCTCATATACCGGAATGCCAAAAGCCACATATATGTATTGGCAAAAGCGTTTTGATAGAGAAAATCCTGATCAGGAAATTGAGGAAAAGATACTCAGGATTCGTGAAGAACATAAGGATTACGGATATCGTAGGATTTTCGGAGAACTTCGCAATCAGGGATGTTCCATAAACAAAAAGAAAGTTCAACGTATTGTTCAAAAGCTCGGATTACAAGTAATGTCCTACACTCGCAAAAGCAGAAAGTATAGTTCCTATAGAGGTAAGGTTGGTGCGGTTGCTCCGAACAGGATTCACAGACGTTTTGGCACACATATACCTCATCAAAAAATCACTACAGATACCAGCGAGTTCAAGTATTACGAAGTTGATAAGAAAGGTCATATGACTATGCATAAGCTTTATCTCGATCCATTTATGGATATGTGTAATGGCGAAATACTTAGTTATGGAATAGATCAGAGACCTTCTGCCAAGAACGTAATGGATGCCTTGGATAAGGCAATTAAAATTACTGCGGACTGTCCATGCAGAAGAACTTTTCACTCAGATCAGGGATGGGCTTACCAGATGAAAGCATACTCTCACAGGCTAAAAGAAGAACGAATATTTCAAAGTATGTCTAGGAAAGGAAATTGTCTTGATAATTCAGTAATGGAAAACTTTTTTGGGTTGCTCAAGCAAGAAATTTATTACGGTGTTGTTTATTACAGTTACGAAGATTTAAAAGCAGAGATTGAAAGATTTATAAAATACTACAATGAGAAACGAATAAAAGAAAGGCTAGGATGGATGAGCCCTGTTCAATACAGACTTCATCTTCTAGCTGCATAAAGAAAAACGAGACGACCGAAGTCGTCTCGTAAAAGTCTAACTTTTTGGGGCCACCTCAAAAAGTGACTGTCTTTTTTATTGTTCAGTTGTCCCTTTGAGCAAATTGGGATTGACATTTTTTAATTTTTCTTTTGTTCGATTTTTCAGCAATATTTGCATTTGTGTTCTTGCCATTTTATGCAATTTAGCAAAACGCTCACTTTGCGGTAAGCCTTCCTTTATTAGTTCGGCATTTTGACTTTCCATATTTACCAAGATAATCAGTTCCTCAGCTGTAGCATAATCTCTGATATTTTCCCCCTTCTGTGCCTCAATAGGATGTTCATCTCTCCATTCTCGTGCTTTCTTTCCAAAAAGAGCTACATTAAGCATGTCTGCCTCATCCGCAAACGTATATCCTTTTTCTATAGACGTTAATTCATCTGTAATAAGATATCTTTGCACTGCATCTGTATGTATATGATAATTAATCTTTGACAATGCTCTTTTTTCATCCCAGCCAATAGCTTTTCGTTCAGCTTCATCTTTTTTTAATCGTTGATAATCTTTTATAATATACAATTTGAATTCGGGAGAAATCCATGATGCAAATTCAAATGCAATATCAGAGTGGGCGTAGGTTCCACCATATCTACCAGATTTAGATACGATACCAATTGCCTCCGTTGATTTAATCCATTTTTGAGGTGAAATGGTAAAAGCATTATCGCCTGATGAATTTCTAAACCCCTCGAATTCGAGGAGTTTAAAATTTGGATTATGCAATTGTTCCCATAACCCTAAATAATCCAAGGTATTTCTATTCCTTAACCAATTAGAAATTACACCAGCGGCATCTTCTGAATTTTTGTACTTTGCAATATCAGTCAAACTTATATATGCCGATTCGTCTGCAATGTTTCCAATTACCCCTATTTCTACTCCGTTTGCATTAAGTATTGATGTCGGTGCCATTATTTTTTCTCCTTTGCCTTAATATTGTTTTTCTTTAATTGACATAATTTTTCATAATATGTCATTAATTGTTTATGTCGTTTTTGATTTACATTATTCAAATGATATTCAATAATCAAATCGGAAATAATATGTTTGTATGCATTATTATCAATAACACTAGAGAAGTAGACACAAGAATAATTACAAAAAGAGAACTGTCAATTCATCATAGGCAATGTATCTCAACTGATTTTATCAGTATCTATAAATGATACTACTCCATTATCACCTAAAAATCAATATAAAACGGTAAAAAAGTCTGTCGACCTCCAGCATCATATGCTGCTGACAACCATCCCGCCAACCGGGACAACTTGAATTTATCTGTTGTAAAACCTGCAGTTAAATTTTACAGCAGAACAGCTAAAATCGCCACCTGACAGAGGTGGCGATTTTTTATTTCCCGGAATATTAAGGGTTTTACCAGTTGCTATTCTATTAATCCGCTTTCCTTCATAAGGATTTCTATGTCCGTTCCCTTCACCTTCTTCATGACGGTCTTTAAGAGCATTTTTTCCTTGAGTGTGAGTGGCACCTGTGTAATCGGTTTCTTGTCGATTGCATAATAGCAGGCGCGTAAGAGCTCACGCACATCATATTTGCTGCCCCATACCTCAGGAACACCGCGGTCGATGTCTAAGAGAGTATAGACGCTCTCCATGCCTGTACGCATTGAATACTCAATAGTGAAAATAGTGTCACGCGGAGTTTCCGTGAACTGGCCGAGGAAAGCAAAGTTTACGGCACCGTCAGGAACTACATGCGGGCGGTCCTCATTTTTCCTTGGCTGGAAAAATGCGTTTATATAAGGCATGAAACAAGTCGTCGTGTTGCAGGCATTGGATGCAAGGTCCTCGATTTCATTCTCAGGGATTCCGATGTGGTAAAGCCACTCTTCGCAGACTTCCTTACCGGTGCAGTTACGCATTGCTTTTTTGACATAATTGCCCTCCTTGTTGGTGTTGAGAGCATAAAGCCACACAAGGACCATATTCGGATCCTGGGATTTGAACTGCGGCTGGCGGTTGATTGTCCAGGAGAGATACCAGTTGTCCATGCTGTCCTTTACAGTGACAATTCCGCCTGTTGTTACCTTGCCTTCCCTCGGATCACGCTTGCATATATTCATTATGTGCTGAATGACCTTTTCATCAGATGTGGCTACCGTTGCACTCATCCAGTTGGTTGCCTCGATATCACTGCAGAAAGCATCCGGGTTGCCGAACTCGCCGTGTTTTGCCTGCTTCGCAATATTTTTCCACATATCCCATGAATCGCCCTTGCCGTTTACAAGGCCTGTTAGGTCAGGTGCATGGTTCTGGTCGCCGTAGCAGGTGGTATCGGTGCAGCATCCGTTGGTGATGAATACAAGGTCATCCTCGATGAGGTCGATTGTCTGCTCCTTGCCATCCTTAAGATATACAATCTGACGTGCTATTTTTTTATCGCCTACGGTATCTATTATTACATTCTTAACATCCATACCGTATTCAATTTTAACGCCATGTGCTTCAAGGTATTTTACCAACGGAAGGATGAGGCTCTCATACTGGTTGTACTTCGTGAAACGAAGTGCGCTGAAATCAGGCAGTCCGTCGATGTGATGTACATAACGGCACAGATAACGTTTCATTTCAAGTGCGCTTGACCAGCGCTGGAATGCGAACATCGTCTGCCAGTAAAGCCAGAAGTTCGTGCTCCAGAATGAATCCGGAAGAACTTCAGAAATTTTCTTGCCTTCAAGGTCTTTCTCCGGTGTGATAAAAAGCTGCGAAAGTGCCATCGCAGATTCCTTGTCAAGTCCGAATTTCTTATCGGTGTGGGCATCCTCGCCGCGGTTTACGGATGCACGGCAGAGAGAATAGTTAGGGTCGTGTTTGTTGAGCCAGTAATACTCATCCAAAACCGATGCTCCCGGCGTTTCCAGTGACGGAACATCACGGAACATATCCCACATAACCTCGAAGTGGTTGTCCATCTCACGTCCGCCCCTCATGAAGAATCCCTTCGTTACATCTTTACGTCCATCGCAGCTTCCGCCTGCAAGCTCAAGTTTTTCCAGAAGATGGATGTGTTCCCCCTTCATCTGTCCGTCGCGGACGAGATAAAATGCTGCGGTAAGACCTGCAAGGCCTGTACCTATAATATATGCTGATTTCTTGTCGACTCCCTCCGGTTTCTCCGGATGAGCGAATGACTCATAAGTTCCTGCTGAATAATACATAATGAATACCTCCTGTGATTTATTTTATGACTTGATTATATTAATATTCATTCTGTACCGCCATAGACAAAAAAATACCCGTGATAAATATTTCATCACAGGTATTTTAATGTAAAATTTTTTATCAGATATGCAGTTTTGTATTGTTATATTTTAAACCTATTTAATGCTGCAGAAAATGCATCCTGTATAACCTTTGCAAAACGCCCTACAAGATGTACCGGGTCTTCCTTCATGTCGTCCTTAATCCAGTCAAGCATGATACCGACAAAACAATATGAATACACTCTGGCGATGAATTCTTTATCATCCTCCCTGACCGTCATATTGGCGGATTCCTCTTCAATCACTCCCATGAGAAGATTGTCTGCAAGCGGTTTAAGGTATTTCTCGACCTGGCCGCGGTCCACGCAGTTATATACATTCATTATGAATGGCTTGTTATCCTGAACTGCCATAAATATCTGTATAAAACCCTGCTGCCATGTGTCATGCGTTTTCTTCTCGGCAAGTGCTTTTCGGGCATCCTCAAGACATGACCATTCCACAAGGTCATATATATCCTGAAAATGATAATAAAAAGTCATCCTGTTAATTCCGCAGTCCTCGGTGATATCGCTTATGGTTATCTTATTAAGCGGTTTCTTAAGAAGAAGGTTCTTAAGTGACTGCTCAAGTGCTCTCTTGGTAATCTGGGACATAAAAACCTCCTCCCGGTAATCCGCTTAACCGTGCAATCCTGCTGTCTGACGGATCATATCCTCAACAACAATGTCATAAATCTCTCCGATTGTATTACAGTATTCAAGGATTTTCCAAGGCTCATTCGTATGGAAATGTATCTTGATAAGATCCTCATCTCCGGCGGCAATCAGTGAATTACCTTCAAAATGTTCCGTGATATAATCCGAGATTTCATCCTCATCAAGATCCTTATCGCGGCGGTCAATCAGAAGCTGTGTGTCGTAACGGTATGCAAACTGATCGTCCTCAGCATCAATGCTGTGAATTTCTGACATATTATGTTCCTCCTATATATAAAAATATAGTGCGGATAACAGGAGTTGAACCTGCACGGGTGTTCCCACCAGAACCTAAATCTGGCGCGTCTGCCAATTCCGCCATATCCGCATTATGCGAAGAAGCCTTACGGACTCTCCGCTAAAAATTATAACCGCATATCATAAAAGTGTCAATTTATTTTGCCGGATTAAGCAGTTCCTCGGCATAATAAACCGACTGCATTGCGTCCTTGCCATAGAAATCCGCTCCTATCATATCCGCGTATTCCTGCGTAAGTACCGCTCCTCCGACCATTATTTTACACCACGGCGCCGACTCATGGAGTTTCTTTATTGTCTCCTCCATGCTTACGACTGTTGTTGTCATAAGCGCGCTGAGTCCGACAAGCGGCGCATGTGTCTCTATCACCTTGTCGACAACCGTCTCCGGCGGTACGTCTTTTCCAAGGTCAATCACATCATATCCGTAGTTTTCGAGAAGAACTTTTACAATGTTCTTTCCGATGTCGTGTATATCACCTTTGACCGTTGCGATAACGATCGTTGCTTTTTTCTCCTGATTTGTGCCCTGACTGCTTACATATTCCTTGATAGCCTCAAAACCTGCTTTCGCAGCCTCCGCGCTCATAAGCAGCTGCGGAAGGAATACCGTACCTTTTTCAAAACCTTTACCGACAATATCAAGTGCCGGCACAAGTTCACCGTTGATTATCTCCATTGTATCCTTGGTGCCTAGTTCATCTTTGGTCGCTTTGTAAGCCTGCTCTTTAAGTCCTTTCACGATACAATCCGTGAGGCTCAGATTTCCTGTCACGGCTTTGCCGGCCTGCTTAACACTTGTTACCGTCTGTGCCACCGGTGTCGGTTCCGCCACGGCATATTTTTCTATATATGACATGCACTGGCTGTCAAATCCGCCGAGCACGCAGTATGTGTCGTATGCCTGAATCATCGCGCGGGCATTTGGATTAATGATACCTGCCGAGAGGCCTGCCTGCATTGCCATCAGGAAAAATCCTGAATTGATAACTTCACGCTGCGGGAGACCGAATGATATATTTGATACACCAAGCACCGTTCTTCCGCCGTGTGCCTTTATATCACGCACCGTATCAAGTGTGATATTTGCCGAATTATTGTCCGTGCTCATGGTCATTGTGAGTGCATCAATCACGATATCTTTTGGCTTTATACCGTATTGGGCCGCAGTGTCATAGATTTTCTTCGCAACCGCGAGTCTTCCCTCTGCGGTATCCGGAATTCCTGCCTCATCAAGTGCAAGTCCGACGACTGTTCCGCCGTATTTCTGCACCAGCGGAAAAATCTGATGCATGATTTCTTCCTTGCCGTTGACGGAATTGATCATCGGTTTGCCGTTATATATACGCATTGCCTGTTCCATCGCAACAGGATCCGTTGTGTCAATCTGAAGAGGAAGCGGAAGCACGCTCTGCAGCTCATAGACCGTTCTTCTCATCATTGCCGGTTCATCGATTTCCGGAAGTCCTACATTGACATCCAGGATATGTGCTCCCGAATCAGCCTGTTTAACGCCCTCTTCGAGAATGTATTCCATATTATTGTCACGGAGCGCCTGTTTGAATTTGGATTTGCCGGTCGGATTGATTCTCTCACCGATTATGACCGGTCTTCCTCCAAGTTCGACTGCCGTTGAGTATGATGTAACAATAGTATAATCTTTATCAGTAAGCGGCTTCGGAGTGATACCAAAGCAGCGCTCTGTCAGCGCCTTGATATGCGCAGGTGTGGTACCGCAGCATCCGCCGGCCATCCACGCACCCATATTGATTATCTCTTCCATATCCTCCGCAAATTCTTCCGGACCTACATCATACACGGTCTTACCGTTCTCGGAGCGCGGAAGTCCCGCATTAGGTGTTATAACAAGAGGAATTGACGCATAGCGCGCCATTGTTTCAAAAATAGGTTTCATCTGTTTCGGTCCGAGTCCGCAGTTCATTCCGATTGCATCCACCCTGAGTCCTTCAAGCAAGGCAACCACGACCTCAGGTGTCGCACCTGTAAGCATCTTATGATGCTCGTCAAAAACAACCGTCGCCACAACCGGAAGATTGGAATTCTCCTTGGCTGCAAGTACCGCCGCCTTGAGTTCGTAAGTGTCACTCATAGTCTCTATAAGAATAAGGTCGGCACCGGCTTTGGCTCCGTATCTGACAACATCGGCATATATCGATACACACTCTTCAAAATCAAGCGTTCCCATCGGTTTGAGGAGCTTGCCTGTCGGGCCCATATCAAGTGCTACATATGCCTTGCGTCCGCTGTCTGCGACTGCTTTCTTCGCATTTACGACCGCAGCCGTGACTATTTCTTCAAGATTATCGTATTTAAATCCATTGGCGCCGAATGTATTAGCTAATATTATATCCGCCCCGGCATCAAGGTATGCCCTGTGTATATCATACAACACTTCAGGTCTCGTAAGGTTCCATGTCTCCGGAAGTTCTCCCGGTTTAAGTCCTCTCTCCTGAAGGAGTGAGCCGAGTCCACCGTCAAAAAATATTATTCTCCTGCCTAATTCTTCCCTGATATCCAATCAGTTTTACCTCCTGTATGCACAATCTTTTTTGCCACAGATTTCACAGCCCTCTATATGGCATCTGCTGTTCTCACTGCTTATTCCCATAACCGCCGTGACCGACTTCTCCGGAAGCATCACGCCCCCGTCCGAAAGTATGATTCCGACAGTCTTATATGCTGCAAGGACATCCAGAAACTCTTTCTGTATCGTAAGCGGAAGATCTCCGTATCCGGGGCTGAACCTCGGTCTTAAAAAGAGTCCTTCTGCCTTGAGTTCTTCTTCAAGCGCCTTCTGGCACTCGTTGCAATATGCCTCTATTGCGGCTGCGCCGACGCCCTGAAGCACCGCTGCCTTGGCTATTGATAATTTATTATACCTATTCATCAGCATATCAACACCGTTGCCAAGTGTCGCCGCGAAAAAAATAATTTCCCCGCAGCCGGTCAGATTCTTAGCCAGGTTCTTACTGTGAAATGTAAGTCCCCCTGCAGATATGTTATCATTCTCATCCACTTTAAGTGTAAATCTGCGGTGCACATTCCGCGGCTGCATTACTTTTTCGGCCTCCCGGATACACTCTTCCATCATGTCAAGTGTGCGTTCATCCGGGGTATTCCGCCCCAAACCCATATATCTGAGTGCTTCTTTGCGGTCTATTATCATCCTATGATCTCCGAGAGGTTGTCAAGAATCCCTTTCGCTATCTCCGGCTTATTCATTGAATATACATGAATATGGTTAATTCCGTTAGCGATAAGGTCAATTATCTGGTCAGTCGCATACGCTATTCCCGCCTGGCTCATTGCCGCAGGGTTGGTACCGAATCTGTCAACTATTGCCTTGAATCGTTCCGGTACATTGCATCCCGAAAGTCTCACTGCATTCTCAACCTGGTTGGCTCTTGTAATCGGCATAATTCCCGGAACAACCGGCACGAGTATTCCGGCCTCGCGTACTTTATATAAGAAATTATAAAAAATATTATTGTCAAAAAACATCTGTGTCGTGAGAAATTCACAGCCTGCGTCAACTTTTTTCTTAAGATTAAGGATGTCCTCTTTCTTCGTCGCCGAATCCGGATGTCCTTCAGGGTAGCATGCACCTCCGACACAGAAATCGCCGTATTTCTTAATATCTCCGACAAGTTCAGACGCATAGTGGTAATCCTTAAACGGATTTCCCTCAAAATCCTTCGGTCTGTCACCGCGCAGTGCAAGTATATTCTCAATTCCGGCTTCCTTCATTCTGCCAAGCGTGTCTTTAATATCTTCCCTGCCCGCACCGACACATGTAAGATGTGCTATTGTGGTGACATCATATCTGTCCTGTATCTCGGAAGCTATATTGACTGTATTGCCTCTTGTGCTTCCGCCGGCACCGTATGTAACGCTCATATACGCCGGTTTAAGAGCAGCAACGCCAAGTGCCGCTTTCTCAACAGATTCGTAGTTAGCGGTTGTCTTCGGTGGAAAAACCTCCATTGATACCGTTATTTTCTCGTCTTTTAATATGTCTCTTAATTTCATGTATTATGTCTCCTTGATCAGTCGTCAAAACGCAATGATGCGGCTCCTATTGCCGTCGCATACTGTGCTTCCTTCGGTATTATGAATTTAACTCCGCAAAGATCGCCTACCGCTCCGAGCAGTTCTTCCGCCTGCGGAAGTGTCGCTACCGAACCGGTCGCAACTATGGTCTTGATGTCAGTATTACGACACGCAAAGACAGCTAACATTCCCGCCGTCTGATATACCATATTAAGTATTCCGAGTGCTATATCCGCATTCGTGACATTGTTCTTGATCTTACCGAAATTGGATGCAGTGACATACGATGGCAATGCTGTCGTGTCCGTATTGCTGATTTCGTTAATTCCAAGGTCAACCTTCGTCACATCGCCTCCCTTGGCAAGCTCCGCAACCGCAGTCACATCACTTTCTCCGAGCATCTTCGTTGCAAGCCCGATAAGCGTTCCTCCGCCGACACCGCTTCCTCCGATATGCTCATATACATCATTACGTGCATGAACAAAGGCGGTTCCCGTTCCCATACTTATGACAAGAGTTTCATCAAGCCCGGACATTATAAGTCCGCTGTGCCCGATTGCTTCAAACTCATTAACTTTACAGCTTGGAATATCATATATGCTTCCCCCCTCAACCTGTGAGGATCCTACCCCCGTAAGGACAATCTTACGAACCTGGTCAAATGATATTCTGTTACTGTACAGAAGGTTGCCGATTGCCCCGTAAAGGGCAGTTATCTGGTCCGCTGCCTTTACCTGCAGTGTCGCAATACATTCCTTCTTTTCGTTAAGTGCCACAATTTTGGTCGTGGAACCGCCTATATCAACGCCTAATACAACATTCATGTCTCCGTTTTTCTCCCATAATAAGGCATTCTGCCGCCTTTTTTTATGGTTCATAGTATAGCATTTTGACATGTTATTGTAAAGGATGTTTATTTTTTACGTAACAGTGGGTTTCCGCGCGGCGCCACACTTCCACCCTATCCGCACTTCCCCGCGCGGCCTGATTTTTCGCTTTCATCGGCTTTGTTGTAATATTTGATTATTTTATCACTTTTTTGGTCATTTTCTGGCTCCAGGTGAGATATTTCTATATAATCGCTGATATATTATAGAGCACAATACCCCTTATTTAATTTATTTCGCCAATCCGGTGGTATATTTGCGGCAATATATAATAATATTTGATATCATCTTTTTTGTCTTCGCTTTAAATTTCTCCCCTTTTACATCAAAATGCTGCAAAAAGTGAGATTTTGACACTTTCGCAGCATTCCATATTGCATCGATTTATCACTTTTGTGGCAGATAATCACAATTTGGTGTGAATTGTATCAGATATAGCAACCAAAGTTTGCTCTTTACTCTCTCTTCCACCCGGCCATTCCGCGCGGCGCCACACTTCCGCCCTATCCGTACTTCCCCGCGCGGCTTGCTTCACTTCCGCGCGGCACCACACTTCCGCCCTATCCGCACTTCCCCGCGCGGCATACTTACAGCAGTGCGTCAAGTCCCGCCTCGTCAAATACCTTCTTGTGCGCAAACAGCTTGCAAAGTGCGGCGAAATTCTCTTCGGAATGTTCCACCTCTCTTGAATAGAGATGCGCTATATCAACGCGCTCAGTGAATGAAAGCGAGCCGCCGTTGCGTTTCCACACCGCCATATCACACTGCATGATCATGAGTGTGCTCACTATTGCCATCTTGACTTTGGTGAGAACATCACGGTCAAATACCCCTTTTAGAAAATACCTGAACACGAAATACGATAATATATTCTCATACTCATAAGCATATGTACGGCAGTACGAACGATACTCCGATTCGATATCATCATAACCGCTGCCATAAAGAATACTATCGCAAAGGCCGGCAAGCTCCACCCATTCACGCTTGATTATCACCTGTCTGAGGTAATATTTCCAGAACGTCCGATACGCAGATGCCTTATCGGCTTTACGCGGTCTCCATGAAGCTGGAGGGTTATAATCAGTGATAACATCGTGAAGCCGGTCCGGATTCTTTATATTGCGCTGTAAATTTATTGCATAGTCAAGAAGGATCCGCATACGACCGTAAATGTCGGTTTCACGGTTCCACACCATGTCAAACGCGCGTTTTCTGGCATCCCTTAAATTCAGGAAAAGAAGGCCGTCTATATCATTAAGCGCCGGAAACGCATCCTCATCATTGTGTTCGGTAAATCCCGGCGTACGGTCTTCGGTAAGAATAAGCTCTGCCGCGGTTTGGCAGGAAAGTGCAATGCCTGTCTCCCGCAGATTGCCATACTCGGTTGTATAACGCGGATACTGGTCACAGGTCACACATAAAGCATCCTCTCCGAGGGCGGTGTACAGATCGCACAGATTATTGTCATTGAGAAAAGGGCATCTTCCGTCTTCCCTAATGCGAAACTGCCCTTCTGCTCCTTTGACACCATCGACCATAACCGAATGAAGACGGTCGCCGAAATCGCCGGTTATGGTCTTATAATATTCGTATGAGGCATCATCCACATCCACCTGCCAGCCTGCGCAGCAGGTATCCTTGCATTCGCCCGCGATACATTTGAATTTATCATAATAATCAGGTGTTCTAATCAACATAATTGTTATATTTATCGAGCTGGTTAGCCGATGTTACTATTTCCTCCATTAAGCCGCCGGCCTCTTTGGTCTTGGCCATATTATTGTTGCTGAGTTCAACAGCCATATCCATGCTGGCAGCAACCTCCTCGCTGGCTGCGGAAAGCTGGTTAATGCTGTCAACAATCGCATTATTGGAATCAACGATCTGTTTAAGCTGCTTCTGCGTATCTGTAACACTCTCGTAGAGCTGTTTGAACATATCCTCCATCTTGACGTAGGTGTCCATTGAATCGTCTATAAGCACTTTCTCATCTTCGATTGATTCCACAACCCTGCTTACGGTTTCCTTGGTTCCGGAAGCATTGTTTTCGAGTGTCTCCACTATTCCGTTTATTTCGGCGGTAAGCGTCTTAGTCTCATCGGCAAGATTACGGATTTCATCGGCGACAACCGCAAAACCGCGTCCTGCCTCACCGGCTCTGGCACTCTCGATTGATGCATTGAGCGAAAGAAGATTAGTCTGTGAGGATATACCGTTGATCTTGTCGGTGATTCCTCTTACTTCAATTGCATTCTTTACAAATTCATTGATCGTATTCATAACCTGCTCATTCATTGCAGAAATATTGGATGCCTTATCATCAAGTTTCCCAACAAGCTTACGTCCCTCGGAAACCATGTTAAGTGAATCGCCTGCGATACGTTCCATTCTCGATGCATTGCTGTCAGCAGTAATGATCATTTCCTGGATATTGCTTGTCATAACTGTCTGGCTCTCTATATTCTTGGCATTATCGTTATTGCTGTCGGCAACCGCCTTAAGTGTCTCAAGCGCAGTTGTCGTTGCATCGTTAAGTTCTTCCATAAGAGCATCCGCTTTATTGGTGTTCTCCTTAACCGTGTTGCCCAGTGCAAGTACGTCAGAAAGAATCTGTTCGGATTTCTCCTTCTCTGACTTAACCTCATTCATCTGCTCACCCTTCATGACCTTCTCGAGATGTGTAATCCATGTAAGTGCAGATCCGGCGACACCGATGGTAGCAGCCTGAAGCAATGCCGATGAAAGTGCAAAATCAATTCCGGATGGCATACTGCCGCTGATAGCTGCCATAACAACCGATACAATATTAAGTACAAGAAATACGCCGGAAATAATTCCCATAAATAAAGTATCAAAATACAGTACATACATTACCATAATAGGAAATGCCATCGTAAAAACAGTATCGCTCTTCGCGTTAATAAGTGCGATTCCGTATATTGCGGCATAACCTATGATCGATACGAAGCGGAAGAGATTTCCATCCTTTTTAATAAAATACACGACATAGTCCGCCACAAGAGTTGCCGCGGTTGCCACTGCAACAATAATTCCCAGATTCATCGAAATATTGCCCTTCATGGCGTCCTGAAGATAGCCGCCAATCAGAAATACATCTATAATGGTCATAATGATTATTACAAATGTATTCGTCTTTTTCATGTATTTCATTGAGTTTCTCCTAATACACGCTTAATATATTTATTTTAACATCTTCCGCAATGTGTATCAATATCTTTTTTTGTAGCATTTAATATAAAAATTCATATAAAACTCCGGGCAGAAGAACTACATCTTCCACCCGGAGTCGCAATGTCAAATATTACATTACAGGTTCAAATTCAAAACGAAGTCTCGGAAGTTCCTTGATTTCGTAATAGTAATTGGTGAGCCAGTCTTCACCCTGTGACGGATCGTTCTCACCTGTCGCAGGAGGAGCAAAAATATTGAGTTTCACAGTCTTTGGTCCGCTTATCTTACCGTCAAAGAATGCCGGCATGAAATCTACGAATTTAACACCCGGAGCCTTGTAGAACCACTGTCCGTTAATTTCCATCATAAGGTTGGCATCAGCAAGACTTCCTTCAAAATAAGCCTCGGCAAAAACAGGATTTTTCTCAAGGTCAACATCAATTGCGATACCTTCTGAATCTTCCGAGCTTCCCCAACGCAGTGTGACCGGAAGTTCGGCATCGCCCTTAACTTCAATTCCCTGCTTGAAGAAATCGTCATTCATGATTTCCTTGTATGCACCGAGAATAGGCTGCTCAACTCCGACATCGGAATTGTTAGGGTCGGTAATCTCAAGTCCGAGTCTTCCGTCATCCCTGAACTGGTAGAATGTGAAACCGCTGAGCCAGTTCTCGCTGTCGGCTTTGATGTATTCGCAGAATTCCTTAACGGTTGCAATCTGGTCAAAAGGTCCTGTTACGTCGCCGTCCGCATTGAACTCGGAAATAAGCATCGGCTTGTTTACACCGCCGTTGATCTCACGGAATCTCTTGTATGCCGCCTTGGTTCCGTCATAAATTTCCTTAGTATTGCTTCTCTTATGCTTGCTGTTGTCCTTAAGGGCAACCTCATAAGGCCATCCCCAGTTGAGTGAAAGGTACTGGTCAACAGACCAGATGTCAGTTTCCTTAACTGCCTCTGCAAATTCTGCTTCTTTCTCGATTTTGTCCGAGCCCGGTTCAAGACCGCCTATGCAGAGAATCATAGATACATTAGGAGCGATTTTCTTAAGGATTCTCTGGAATCTTACATAGAAATCGGCAACCTGTTTGTAGCTTGCTCTCTTGGTAAATGAGAACCAGTCTCCCGTAGCTTCGTGATTAAGTCTTAACATCATGCGACCGTAAGGAACAAGGTCCTTGGCAATGGCTTCAATCTGCTCATCCGTAACGTTTGGATCGCATGTAAGTGTAAGGACAACTTCCTGTCCGTGTTTTCTGATATCACGCATGCATGTAAACGGCTCTCCGTCATGATTTCCGTCAATTCCGCCGCGGTATGGGAAATAATCATCATACGGATAATCCCATGCAAAAGAAATATTGGTATCCTTGCATGCCTCGCTGACTCTCTGCGGCCACTCCTTATCAAAAGGATAGTAGCAATACATAATATTGATTCCTCTATGTGGTCTGCCAAGTTTTCTTAAGATATAATCCTGATTGACATAAAGTCCTCTTTCGCTTCCGTCTCCAAGATCGAGCGCACACTTCGCAGGTGTAAGCTGTGTCTTTGATATTTTCATAAATGACCTCCTGATATAAAATTTATTTCATAAATACAAATGATTTAAGCTCAAATAAAGCTTTGTTCTCAAAAAATGTTTTGGTCCAGCCGCCATAAGCCGTTGTAACCTTGAAAAATACCGCGTGTCTTCCGGCAACCGCTTTCACAACAGTATTGACCGTTCCGGAATCATGTCCTATCTTAACCGAACCGATTTCCTCGCCGTCTTCTCCGTCGATAAGGATATGAAGCGTACAATCGGCTCCCATACCGTTGATCTGTGCCGCAAATTCCATTGTTCCGGAGCTGTAATCGTCACCGAATTCGTAATATTTGTAACCGATTACCGTTCCTTCTTTGATGTTGGTAATCACACGTTCAAAAGGATTATGCTCCGTAATAAAAGCTTCGCCCTTAAGCACACATGCGATATCCGCCGGCGTAACCTTATACGGTGAAAGAGCGTCTTCAAAACCAAGCGATGTCATCTCAACCGTCGGTATCGTACCATCCGCAAGAATCTCTATTTTCTCAACGCAACCTCTTCGCGACATGATTGAGCCGTTCGTCATCCTATGGTAAAAAATATACCATTGTCCGTTAATGCATGCAACCGAGCCATGGTCATTACCGCCCGGATAATCCGCACCGTTATCTACAATGTATCCGCGGTATGTGAACGGTCCAGTCGGCTTGTCCGATGTCGCATATGCAAGGCGCGAACCCTGCTGCGGTGAATATATAAGATAATACAATCCATTAATCTTACGCATCGAGCACGCCTCAAAAAAGAGCTTATCTTTGGTATCGAAGCCACGCTCCGGAACCGGCTCATTCGGTATGATATGTTCTATCTCACTGCCGTCTATGATCTCATACATATTATCGCTGTTGACCTCGGCCATAAACGAGCGTTCAAAACCGCAATAAATATATGTACGTCCGTCATCATCCACGAACACGCCCGGATCTATGAACCATCCGTCACAGCAGATTTCATCCGGCATAGTGTATTTATATTGGGAAATAAGCTTGAACGGTCCTTCCGGCCTGTCGCTCACTCCAACGCAGCCGCGCGCATTGATAATGTACGCATAAAGATAATATCTGCCATCTTTCTCTACTACATCCGGCGCGAAAAGCTGGTTATTCTCATTCGTCCAATCGGTGTCGGCCGCATGATCCCTGTCCGGAAGCGTGTGAAAAATATCACCGTGGCATACCCAGTCATTCAGATTATCAACCGGTGCACTCCAGCACTTAAGCACATAGTCGCAGAAGCTGTCCGCCCCAGCCTTGTCATGTGAACCGTACACATACACCCTGTCCCCAAAAACTCTCGGCTCACCGTCCGGAATATACTCCCACTGCGGAAGATATGGATTAGCCATAACAAAATCCTCCTGTCAAATCAAATAATCTATTAGACTATAACCTATATCCATATGAAAAAAAAGGGAATTATTATATATTTTTTACTTGAATTAATGCACATTCATATTGACAAAAAAACCCCCGCCGCGCATAATACATAAAAAAGATGTTGATTTTTCAACATTAATGTAAGGAGGTAATGAGGATGTCCATGTCGGATCGATTTGATATTTTTACAATGACAATAACTCAGATATACCGCAGTCTCCAGCGTATCAAGAACCGCGAGATGACGGAGGTAAATCTTAAAGGAGTGCATGTAATGTGTTTACACACGCTCAACCACAACCCGGGCGGAATGACATTAACCGCACTCAGCCAGGCATGTGAAGAAGACAAAGCTGCAATGTCAAGAACAATCGCGGAACTTACCAGACGCGGGCTTGTGACCACATCAACGGAAGCTAAGTACCGCGCACCGATTATACTTACCGATACAGGCCGCGAAACAGCAGCCAAGGTCGATGAGATGATCAATGAAGCCGTGGATGCCGGCGGAAACGGACTTACCGATGCCGAGCGCGCCGAGTTCTACCGCATGCTCACGCTCATATCCAATAATCTTATTAAATACCTTAAGGAGGACTGACAACATGTTCTGGGCAAAGAAAATTTACTGCCGATGCTACCAACAGATTTTTCATATAGCAATCCCGTTTCTTCCATATAGAAAGCCGAAGATACTTCAGGGAATTGCAGAGCTTCCCGCCATGCTTCATAAGAAGAAAATAACATCTCTCCTTCTCGTGACCGATGCAAGCATCCGTTCATTCGGACTTACCGCACCGCTTGAGAAACTTCTTGCCGATGAAGGAATTGAATGCATAGTATATGATAAAACGGTTGCCAACCCGACAACTGTCAACGTTGCCGAAGCACTTGAACTTTATAAAGAAAATAACTGTGAGGCACTTATAGGTTTTGGCGGAGGTTCATCAATTGACTGTGCCAAGGCAGCCGGTGCAAGAATCGCCCGGCCGGGCAAAGAACTTTCTGATATGGAAGGAATCCTGAAAGTAGGACGTAAACTTCCGCTTTTAATTGCAATTCCGACAACTGCCGGAACCGGAAGTGAGACAACGCTTGCCGCGGTGATCACAGATGCCGAGACCAGACATAAATACCCTATCAATGATTTTCCGCTCATACCGCATTATGCGGTTCTCGACCCGGAGGTGACACGTTCACTCCCGCCGTCACTCACTGCGACAACGGGAATGGATGCACTTACACATGCAGTCGAGGCATATATCGGACGCTCTACAACCGCCGGAACCCGCAAAGATTCCATCCGCGCCGTGCAGCTTATTTTTAAATATATCAGAACAGCTTACAACGATGGCAATGATATGAGAGCGCGTAAACAGATGCTTTATGCTGCATACCTTGCCGGAAGTGCTTTTACCAAATCATATGTCGGATATGTGCATGCGGTTGCACACTCACTCGGCGGCAGATACAACACCCCGCACGGACTTGCCAATGCCGTACTTCTGCCGCATGTACTTGAGGCTTACGGCGAATCTGCCGCGCACAAATTATGCAGACTTGCCGTCTGTGCAGGCCTTGCCGATGCCGGTACCCCGGATGATGAAGGTGCTGCAATTTTTATCGAAGCAATCAGGCAGATGAAGGAGGACCTCAACATTCCGGATGTGATTCCCGAAATCAAAGAGGAGGACATTCCGGAGCTTGCACGCTTTGCCGACAAAGAGGCTAATCCTCTTTATCCTGTTCCGAAGCTTATGAACGCTTCCGAGCTGGAAAAATTCTACTATTGTGTCATGTCATTGGGACAGGCAGACTAACGGAGGACATTATGACACCGGAACAGATTAACAGAATAATTACAGACCAGAAAAAATACTACGCCGAAGGCCACACACTTCCCGTATCCGCAAGAATCAACGCACTTAAGAAACTTTATTTTGCAATAAAAGAACGCGAGAGCGAAATCCACGCGGCAATAAAGGAAGACCTCGGAAAAGGTGCTTTTGAAAGTTATATGTGCGAAGTCGGTCTTTCACTCAGTGAAATATCATACATGATAAGGCATGCCCGCAGATTTTCACGCGAGCACCGCGTTGCAACTCCGCTTGCACAGTATGTGTCCCGAAGCTATGTTAAGCCATCGCCTTACGGAACCGTGCTTATCATGAGCCCGTGGAATTATCCTTTCCTGCTTACGATTGACCCGCTTGCGGATGCGATAGCTGCAGGAAATACTGTGGTTCTTAAACCGAGCGCATATTCACCGGCCACAAGTGCCGTCATCGAATCCATTATCAAAGATTGTTACCCGGCTGAATATGTAACGGTTGTTACCGGAGGCCGCGCAGAAAATTCATGCCTTCTTGAGGCGGAATTTGATTATATATTTTTTACCGGAAGCCAGGCTGTCGGCCGTGAAGTCATGCGCAAAGCCGCCGAACACCTTACGCCGGTATCACTTGAACTCGGTGGCAAGAGCCCATGCATCATAGACCGGAGCGCCAATCTTAAAATTGCCGCCAAACGTGTCGTATTCGGCAAATATCTCAACTGCGGCCAGACATGTGTCGCTCCCGATTATATTTACTGCCACGCAGATATAAAGGATGCTTTTATCGCTGAAGTCCGGAAACAGATTGCCCTCCAGTACGGGGATGACCCACTTGCAAATACTGACTACGGTAAAATAATAAATGCGAAGCATTTCAACAGGATCAAAGATTTGATTGACCATTCCAAAGTTGTGTACGGTGGTTCATGTGACGAATCGTCGCTTAAGATTGCGCCGACGGTCATGGATAATATAACGCGCGATGACGCTGTCATGAAAGAAGAGATTTTCGGACCGGTCATGCCGGTTATGACTTTTACCGATTATGAGATGTTAATAAATGATATTAATTCACAGCCGCACCCGCTGGCACTGTATATTTTTGCCTCGGACCGTAAACTTATAAAAAATATCACATCCCGCATAAGCTTCGGCGGCGGATGCGTGAACGACACGATCATCCACCTTGCCACAAGCAATATGGGATTTGGCGGTGTCGGCGCGAGCGGTATGGGTTCCTACCACGGCCGTGACGGTTTCAATACCTTCTCACACTACAAAAGTATTGTCGATAAGAAAACATGGCTCGACCTCCCGATGCGCTACCAGCCTTACCGCAGCTTTAACGGTAAATTAATAAGAATGTTTTTAAAATAATTACTTGTCGCTGTCGATGTACACTGCCGCCTCATCAAGGTCCTTGCACACGGCAGCGACTTTCTGTCTCATTACATCATCCGGCTGCCACAGATCCGGCACCATAATAGTCCGGCAGCCCGATGCCAGTGCTGCCTTAAGCCCGCTTTCCGAATCCTCAAATGCGTAGCACTCGCTCGTCGGAAGTTTTAGTTTTGTGGCCGCCTCAATATAAATATCAGGTTCAGGCTTGGATTTAGCCACCATATCCCCACACATGATAACATCAAAATATTTATCGATATCTGCGTCCTTAAGATGTGCTTTTACAACATTTTCCGGTGATGATGATGCAACCGCAATACGGTATCTGTGGCCTTTAAGATAATCAAGAATGGTTTTAAGTCCTTTTTTCACCGGAACATGGTTATTGGCATAGTAATCATCAATATATTCATAGGTCATGCGCTCAACTTCGGCCTCATCGCACTTCCCGCCAAAACGTTCACGCCATTTCTGCTTAGTCACCTCAAGATTCATCCCCAGTGTCTCTATCACCATAAATCCGGCCGGGCCTATTCCAAGCTTGTCCCCTACATAGTCCCACGCTTTCACAAAAACAGACTCAGTGTCAAACATGAGTCCATCCATATCAAATATAGCACCTTGCATTATGCCATCCTCCTTATATTTCAGTATAAGTTTTAACATAAAAAAGTCTTTTAATACATCTCGACAAAATGTCGAGATGACAGCGATTTTTGTCTGTCTTATTCTGTTGACTTTTGGCATATTTACCGTTAGAATAACACATGTAAGAACGAAATGTTCTTATTACCAAACCCCCTCTTATTTCAGAGTTAATACTCTGATATTAACCCACATATATCCTTAAGATTCCGTTACCCTCCCAAGGTAACGGTTTCTTAATTTACGGGATTAATTTCTATATTACAGCGCCGGCGCCGCCGCGCATTCTTCCGTATACGCGGTTCCCGCACACTATGCAGTTACGGCCGCTGTTCTTCGCTTTATATAAAGCTCTGTCGGCTTCCTCATACATATCGTCAAACGCATAATCTTCCCCCGGTACCCCATATGCAATTCCCATACTGACAGTAACATATTCCGACACTCCTGCATAAGCATGCGCTATCTTAAGGTCGGCAACGCTCTTTCTTACTTTCATTGCAAATTCGACAAGCTCTGCTTCCGTCATATTCTGTACAAAAATAATAAATTCCTCGCCACCTGTTCTGGCTGTGATATCAACATTGCGCTTAGCCGTATTTTTGATCGCATGTGCCACTTCCTTAAGGCATTTGTCGCCTGCCGGATGACCAAATCTGTCATTATATTTCTTAAAAAAATCAATATCAATTTCAATGAGTCCGACATTGGTCTGCGTTCTCGCGCAGTACGGCCACAGAACTGCTGCTTTTCTGTCAAGTCCTCTTCTGTTAGCCAGACCCGTAAGCGGATCCATATCCGCAGAAATCGATTTCGCACGAAGCCTGATCCTCGTCTGTTCCCTTCCGCATACGCATCTTTCAATGACTGCCGCCGCTGCCCATGACATAATGCACAGACATACCACTTCCGCGATATCCTGTCCTGCACGGTGTGCCATGATTACAGACACCATTGCCGCCACAGAATAATATCCCATAAACAGCTTAAAATACAATCCGTCAAGAACCGGAATGAGTATCACTCCCGCCGCCGATATGATATATCCGATCGTACTTCCGGTAACATTCAGATAAAATCCGGATATAATAAGTCCGAAGGCCGTTACCGAATAGTATTGTGTCATATAATACAGATTATAATAACTGCGGTAGCCCTTTGAAAAAATAAAATATCCGGCACATGCCATACCCATTTCAATCACCTCGGCAACTATAAGCCATACAGTAACCGCTGTCATATGGGAAGCATATGTTCCGGATAAATGGTTTATAAGAAAATATACCGGTATTATAAATATGAGCGCGAGCGCAACAAAAAAAGCCCTGACCGCATTCTTATGCCCGAGCACTTCACCGATTTCTTTAACAGCCACACCTCTTTGTCTGCTCATTTTAAACACCACTCTCGAATAATCTGTACTTGTAAACAACTATTGATAATAGTATACATCATACATATACCGGATTGCAATACCCAGTCCGACATAAAACGAAAATTTCGCAGATATTCTCCTTACTGTTCCCAGTCTGATGCATCTATTTGATACACAGCATACATATATTTCATAATCGGTTCGGTGACTTCATTGATTTCATTTATCAGTATTCCGTTTTCCGTCTTACGCATCCAGTATACAAACAGGTTTATTCCCTGAACATAGGCCGGATTTTCGGTATCTATATCACAATCTGTCGCTACAAACACAAACATATCTCCCGGCTGTTCCGTCCGGTCGGTATATCCCCAGGTCATAAAGCAATTCGAATCAACCTGATGCATGTATTTTATATCTGCATGCTTAATATGTGCCACTCCGTTGCCTTTTGTATCTTCATCAAAAAGATACAACATCAGTTCTCTGTCGGTATACAAATCAACAAGTGTATTCCAATCCCGCTTATTAATACACGCTATCTGCTTTTCTATAACTTCACGGTATTTCTTAAACACCGTTTCATCCGCAACCGTAACCGGTTCCTGCGAGGATAATTCAACCGTATAATTCGGAACTGTTGTTTTACCGCAGGATACGAGGCATAACGATGTTAAAATAATAATAAGGCTTAAAATATATTTCATATGATTATTCCAATCTAAAGCGAAACACTTTATTATTCATATAATAATTTACAGCCGAGTCAACATATTCCCTCTCAACATCCGTCAATTCCGCATTTTGGATATATTGTATCCACTGATTTTCATGAGATGAACTGCCTGTTACCGTCATAATAAATGGCGATACTGTATACTCGTTAATTCCGCCGTATGCCTCTGTATAATCAGATTTCTCTCTGGCTTTTGCTGTACTTATAATCGTACAAAGAAGTTCCGTTCGTGTACTATCGTCCAATGAATTATATGCCCGGTTTCCCCCCAGAACTATTTCCGCTGCCATAACGCCCCTGTACTGTTTCCAACTATCCATAGTTATATTTTGTGTTGAAAGTTTATCTATATAAAATTTGGCATAGCATTGATAGAAGTCAATTCTTCGGGAAGCAGCTTCAAACGCGTTTGATTTTTCCATAATATTATTTATCACCGCACTCCTGACCGGATTAATTTTAATGCTGAACACTTCGCACACGGTACTGTTTGCAAATTCTATCAATTCTTCGGTTGATAAATTATCAATCAGATTATCCGGCATATAATTTCTCGCTATTTTTACAGCGTTATCAGCGTTACTTCCAAAATTATCCCGCGGTTCCATCGGATAAGTAGGATTTCCGTTTTTGTCTGTCCAAGCAGCTTCCGAATATGTCTCATATTCTGTTTCGTACTTTTCTATAATTTCTGCTGCTTTATATTTAACAGGCGCAACCGTATGTGATTCAGATTTATGCATACATCCGCAGCATAATATAATTGGTATTACCAATATAATCACAACTTCCGATATTCTTATCTTACTATTCAAACTCATATTCCAACACCTGGCAGTTATCGATTCCGAATGCCGCAAATTCCTCATTCGTCATATCGCAGAAATAAGACTGCACGGCTCTTGCAATTCCGTTATGCGCCACCAGCAGATACGTCTTGTCGCTGCCTTTGAGTTCCTCTAACAGGCTGTAAATTCTGTAACACAGATGTAACATCGTCTCGCCGTTGCCGAAATGATTGATAAAATTTGTCTTAGCTGCCCTGAACTCTTCTCCGTTACGGGCTGTCGATTCATATATGCCAAAATTCTGCTCGCGGAGTCTTTCTTCCACGCGCATCGGTATTCCTGTAATTTCTGATACATGTTTTGCCGTATCATAGGCACGTTCAAGCGGAGAGCAGAGAATTTCGTCAATCGCATATCCCGACTTCTTTATGATTTCTCCCAGTTCTTTGGCCTGTTCATGTCCTTTGGCGGTAAGCGCTATGTCTGTAGCACCGCATATCTTATTTTCAACGTTCCAGACAGTCTGTCCGTGTCTTGCAAAATATATTTTATTCAATATCCGTTCCCTCCATATCCATCGGTCTTAACTTCCAATATGCCCCGCCGGCAGCATAAGATGCAGCTTAAGTCTGTACATTTCAATTCTCTCAGATAAATCCAAAACGCTTTAACGCCTTCGCAATTCCGTCGCGGCTGGCATTGTCCGTAACATAGGCAACCTCGTCCTTAAGTGATGCCGGATCCGAATTTCCCATCGCCACACTGTTTTTAACATATCTTAACATTGGCAGGTCATTGCTGCTGTCGCCAAAAGCATACGCGTCATCAAAATCCAGCCCGAAATGCTCCACAAGGTACTTGATTCCGGTTGCTTTGGAATAACCGTGCGGAACAAATTCGAGAAAATTATTGCCGCGGTCAATGCACTGGAAATATTTATCCGTGACTTTTCTGAGCTCTTTGACCTGTGTCATAGTATCATACCATACAACAAGCTTATCGCAGGTATAATCTTCCGCCTCAAGCGGATGCGACATATCATAGTGAAGCGACTTGAATTCCTCATAAAGTTTCTTCGCCGCCGGATTCCTGATTCCGCGGCTTAAGTCAAAAAGAACTTCCTCGCGTGATTCAAACACAACATCCGCATCCACCTTGCGCACCTGCTCAAGAATCTCCATCGCCACCTCATGCGGCTGGTGTACATGCATAAGCTCCTTGCCGCCGTAATAGATATTGGTTCCGCAGCCGCACACAATACCGTCAAATCCAATCTCCATAAAACGCGGTTCCACGTTCTGGTAACATCTTCCGGTATTGATAAACATAAGATTGCCATTCGCCCTCGCCTGCCTTATCGCAAGAATCGCACTGTCGGGAAGCGAACCGTCCACCTCTGACGTCAGCGTTCCATCTATATCAAAAAAAGCAATTTTGGTACTCATAAATTCTCCTTAATTTTCTTATCATGTATGTGTCTTGCCAGATATACAAACGGTGTGTCCAAAAGGCTTGTTACCACATAGATAACGTAGCTGCTGATAAAAATAGAGCCGATTGTCTTTAAATCATATGTGCCCCAGAAGGCAAAAAGTGTAAACAAAAGCGTATTGATTATCTGGCTTACCAGCGTGGAGCCGTTGTTACGCAGCCACAAAAATTTTCTCTTGTCGCCAAACCGCTTCTCCGTGAAAGCCCACCACTTATGATAAAGCCACACATCAAAAAACTGGCTCACAACATATACCACAAGTGACGCAAGTATCATCCTCGGCGTGTTCGAGAATACCGCTTTTATGGACGGCATCATCGTATCGCCGGCCGACGGCACATACAAAAGCCAGCTCTGTGATAATAATAAGAAGAAAACGGATACAAAAATACTCATCGTTACAGCTTTATTGGCCTCTTTACGACCCTCACACTCCGACAGAATATCCGTGATAAGGAATGTCGATGCAAAAAGAACATTTCCAAGCGTCTGCTCCATTCCAAATGCCTTCACAAGTATTATCACTTCAATGTTGGCCAGCACCGTCGCTATTGCGGACACACAGAACAATCCGGCCTTTCCGAATAACTTATATGCAAGAATAACTGTTCCAAAAATAAGAACAACGGAACCTATTAAAAGCAATTCATTCATAATCTCAGTCTCCTACTCCAAAATCAGTATTATTGATAAGAATATCCACCCGCTCATTATCCTTGTACTCAGGATATATATTGCGGACGAATTTTTTGATCACACGCTTACACGGCTTTATACCGGTCGAGTTTGCGCACATAATATTAATACATATTCTCTCAAAATTTGCAAGACCGAGTTCAATATCTTTACGCATACCATCCTCTGTCTGCCCGCGTATGCCGAACAGAAAATTGGCCTCATCAAAATTCCTGCTTATCACTTCCGGATCTTTTTCCGGGATTCCCTTGTGAAGTATTTTTTCCCTGAAATCGTAATCAAATGACTCCAGCCCAAGCTTCATCTTAAGTTCAAAGTCCGCAAATTCCCGGCGCAAATCTTCTATCCTGTTATTGTAAAGATAATGCGCTTCAAAATGTATTGTATGGATCATGCATTCCGCACAGCGTTTCTTAATCAGTTCGATTGTCCTCTTATCAAGCTCAAACACCGAGCCCGAATTGATTATTTCGATATTGCCGTACTTTCCGGTAACCTGCGACAGCGCCGCCCGGTTTATCATATAATTGACATCCTCATCCTTGCCGCTGTCACTGTAATAATCGCAGAATGTGCATTTCTTATACACGCATCCGCTGCCGCGCAATAGCACTATTTCCCTTGGATTCTTATCTTCTATTACACTATATCTGTCCATCCTGTCCTCTGTGTACCTGATGATATCGGCATATTGCGGATACTTCCCCGCAAACTGCATGATGACCTCCGGTTTGTCCCAGTAGTGCATCGGATAAACCGCATCCGCTTTTACTTTTTCAAGGAGATATTCTATTCCTCTGAACATATCATCCCCCTGCCTTGAATCCACCGGCACCATGACCGCATCAAAATGCATCCCTTCAACAGCCGTCAGATATCTGCGGTATGAGCCTGTCATCCATTTATTCACACGCTCGTCTTCGCCTTCCCATACCCAATCATTCAAGTCTCCCGCGTGGTATACCGACCTTGGCACTCCGCCGTCATCAAACGTGACAACATATGCCACTCCCTTATCTGTAGAGCGCAGTGTCCGGACCAGTGCGCCATTATCCAGTGTGTATTCCTTATCCGGCTCCGCTGCTATGATTTCCACGCCCTCCATATGGGATGTATAATTGCGCGGTTTAATATCATATGATATAATTCCCGTCATCCGACGCACTTTCTTTTCCCTTAATATCTCAAAAACATACGGATTATAATGATCCGGGTGCCTGTGGCTCACAAACACATACACCGGCTTATCCGCATCTGTAACAGGAAAATCCGCTCTGTAATAATCAAATATATAATAGGCATCAGCGGACTCCACAAGGAATCCGCTGTGATAAATGTATGTAATCTTCATAATGATACACCTTACTTATTCGTATGCATAAGCTTATTGCTGACAAATCCAAATGTGGCACCCACCGCACCGCCGATGATGTGTGTAATATTGGACACATTACTGGTAATGGCTATAAGCTGGTATATCTGCTCGCCTATATAAATAACCGCAACAAGTATGAATGTGACCGGAATGCCTCCGTCATCAAAGCTCGTAAGTGACGACAGCAGAATAAAAGCAAACACGACTCCGCTGGCTCCAAGAAGTCTTGTAAACGGGTTGAAAATCATATGAAACGCACCCGTTACAACCGCTGTTATCAATATTACCAGAAGGATATCCTTTGAGCCGTATTTCTCTTCAAGCATAGGCCCCAATATAAGGATCATCATTATATTATTGATGAAATGGCTCCATCCGGCATGTCCGAAAATATGTCCTATAAGCCTCACATATGTAAGTGGATTAAGAAATGACGAGCGGTACACGCTGAACAACTTAAGTGTACTGATTCCGCCCGTAATCTTATCAAGTATCAGTGCCAGCAGGCACACACCCACAAATGATAAAATAACCGGCGAATTAAATGTAATACGTATCCGTTTCTTAGCTGTATTATCTGTCTGCATACAATCTCTCCCTAAAAAAATATTCTACAGACATTCTACAATTTCAATGGATTTTTAGCAAGATTTTTTTCAGACGTTACATTGCATTCAGTATCTTCTGAATCTCCTCCGCAGGTATTTCTGAATATTCACTAATTCCGTTCAATCCCTTCAAATCCGAATCTATCACAAATTCATCTCCGAGTTCGTACGAATTATCTGTGCTGTTATAAACAAGCTTATTCTTTACAAGCAGGCTGATAAGCTCCCTATAAGTATCCGTATACTGCGCATACGCCGTTACCCAGAATCCGACATATGGACCGTCTTCGCCAAAATATATATATTGGTTCTCGCTGTTTAAGCGTATGTCTCCGATTTCGGTATTCTCATTAATTTCTATATTATCAATGACTTCTTCTCCACCTGAAAGTGAAACTCTGATCTCAAGATTATCATCAGACACTCTTTTACCTGTCACACTCGTAACGTCATCAAATTTCTTAAAATAGTCTTTCGCGGACAGTTCCAATGCCTTATGGGTCTTTCCATCAACAATCACGCAATAACAATTGTTGTCAATTTGTTCCATCATTCCCGAATAAAAGCTGTTCATCCTCACTATTACGTCTTTCACGCCGTCTCCGTTGGCATCACGATATAATAACCGTGGAGTTCGGCTGCCTTTATACATATCTACTATTGCAAGACTATCATTGACAGGCACTGTAACAATATCCCACTTTGAAACATCATCATCATTATTAAAGTTTATTTCAAGGCTGTCAATTTTATCAACTACTGTTATCCCATCATCTGTCACAAGTGAACGCAAATCATAATCATACTCTGTTTCATATGACATCGAATAATCTGGATATAGTATTTTACCATATCCTTTAAGCCACATTCCATCATACAGTCTTCCCCATACTCTTCCAATTATAAGTTCATCCGTCTCCTCTTTAGTTAATATTCTTTCTACACTTGATTCCGTTTTCTTCTTCTGTTCGATTTCTCCCATTGATTCCGTTGACGTTTCGGTCGCAATTTCAGGTGTCTGTCCGGCCTCCTCATTCTGATTGTTTACCGATGCGCATCCTGTAAGAAGGACTCCCGCCATTGCCATTGATAAAATAATTTTTCTGCTCCTCATAAGTTCTCTCCTTATATGTTTTATATATTAAGTATATAATGTCCCCCCCATATTTCAATGCCAAAATTGTTACATTTTTGTTACATTGTTTTAAAATTCAGTCAATTGTTTCCCATATACGCACAAAAGCTGTAAAGACCTCTTACCGGCCTTTACAGCTTCTAAAAATTTCGTATTATTAAAGCATTATCCCTGCGTATATCTTGACAGGAACTGCCTGGTTCTCTCTTCCTTCGGATTATCTATGACATCATGCGGCGCACCCTGCTCCACAATCAATCCGTCATCCATGAATATAATATGATCCGCAACGTCTCTGGCAAAAGCCATCTCATGAGTTACGATAATCATGGTCGTGTGTCTGTCCGCAAGTCCTCTTATGACCTTAAGCACCTCTCCGGTAAGCTCCGGGTCAAGTGCCGACGTCGGTTCATCAAAACACAGGATATCCGGTTCAAGCGCGAGCGCTCTTGCTATTGCAACACGCTGCTGCTGTCCGCCCGAAAGCTGATGCGGATAATGATCCATTCTCTCCGCCAGACCCATCTGTGCTAACAGTTCTTCACCGTGACTATTTATTTTATCATAAATCTCTTTCTTAGCAGTCCTGAAATCCGGGCGCTCCTTTGCAAGAAGTTTTTCTGCAAGCGTCACATTTTCAAGTGCCGTGTATTGTGGGAAAAGATTAAATGACTGGAATACCATTCCGAAATGCAGTCTTTTGGTTCTGAGTTCGCTCTCCTTGCGTTTCTGCTTAAGCGAAGCGTCAAAAAGCGTCTCTCCTTTGACCTTAATCGTTCCTCCATTCGGAGTCTCCAGGAAATTAAGGCATCTGAGGAGTGTCGTTTTTCCCGAACCCGAAGAGCCTATTATCGCAAGCGCACTGCCTTCTTCAAGTGAGAAGCTGACATCTTTGAGAACGCTTGTACTGCCAAAATGTTTTTCAATATTATTGACTTCAAGTATCGCCATAACCGCTCCTCCTATTTGAAATAGCTGAGCCTGCGCTCAACATAATTGAATATCAATGTAAGTATTCCTACAAAAAGCAGGTAGAAAATTCCGGTATAGAAAAGCGGCCACACAAGTCCGGCTGATTTCATAAATGAGTATCCGGTAAAAGTAAGTTCGTATGCCGCGATTGTTCTGGCAAGCGAGGTATCTTTGACAAGCGTGATGATTTCATTGGACATCGGCGGCACAATTCTCTTAATCATCTGAACCAGTGTTATTTTTCTGAAAATCTGTCCCTTGGTCATTCCGAGCACCTCTCCGGCCTCTCTCTGTCCTGCGGGAACGCCTTCGATTCCGCCTCTGAAAATAACGGAAAAATAGCACGCATAATTAATCGTAAATGCAACAACCGTTGCCGTGATTCTTCCCGTCTCGTTGCCGCTCCACACATGCCAGCCTATCATACCCGGTCCGTAAAAAATAATAAGAAGCTGAAGCATAAGCGGCGTTCCGCGGATAATCCACACAATCGTATGAATCAGCCACTTAAGCGGCTTAAACTTGCTCATCGAACCGAATGCGATTACAAGTCCGAGCGGAAGTGCAAAAAGCAGTGTAAACGCAAATATCTCAAATGTTGTCAATAGACCGCTTAAAAGGGTCTGTGTTACCGTCCAAAACATAGCATACCTTTCCCAATGTTACTTATTTGATACAACAACAACCTGTGCGTTATTGCAGTATGCGTTGGTGCAGTCCATGGCAGCCGTAACTTCATCTGTAATTGTCATACCGTTCCATACAACGTCAATAGTCTTAGAATCAAGTTCCATTGACTTATTGTCCCAGTCAATCTCAACGAACTGTACTTCAACTCCAAGCTTCTCAGCTACAAGTTTAGCCATATCTGCATCAAAACCGATCCACTCTTTGCCATCCTCTGACTTATAATCCATCGGCTCAAAATCAGTGATACCTACAACAAGAGTTCCTTTATTTTTAATGTACTCAACATCACTATCGTCATTCTTAACATACTCGGCATCTTTCTGCTCAACAATGGCTTCCTGAACGCCATACTTCTCTGCGGTTGCTTTCATGGTGCCGTCAGCATATGATGATGCAAAAACAGAGTTAATATAAGATACAAGATCTGAACCCTTACGGCATCCGACACCGTATTCCTCTGTTGTAAGCTTGTCCGTGTATTTAAGATCCGGATAACTTGTTCCCTCGCCAATCATCGCTCCGGCCATAAGAAGGTCGATAATGGCGGCATCCGATGTACCTGACGCAACTTCCATAAGGGCATCAGACTGTGCAGCTACCACATTGGTCTTCCAGCCGTTATCCTTAGCTACTGCCTGTCCAGCTGAACCTGCCTCAACAGCGTATACTTTATTATCTGCCGAGCCTGCACCTGCTGTCCCACTTGACTTCTTGCCACACGCTGTTGCCGCAATACCCATAGTAAGGGCAAGTGCCATAACTAATGCTAATTTCTTTTTCATAAAATTGATCCTCCATTCCAACTGCGCGCAAAAAATCCTCCGCGCATTTATTTAGTATTCTACCATAGTAGTACACTAAAGTAAAGCCGGAGAATTCGCGATTTTACTTCTTCTCCTATCCGAACTGCAATTTTTTCACTTGATATAACTTAATATTCTGTTGGCCATGACATTTCGCGTGCCATTCTTGAAATCATAATGCTTCTATATGTGAGTTCATACACAAACGGCAAATACTGCTCACCCGACAGATTCAGGCTTATTGGCATCAATAGTGTTATGAGCGGTGGCCGCTTATTCACACGCCCATTTGGGAGGAATAGCAGCATGGTGTTATGCGCCGCTGAAAGAACGGCATCACGATATATAATACGATATTTTCACCCTTTTACGGTCAAAATCAGCAATTTAGTGTTACTAATTTGCTATATGTGATAGCGCAACCTGATAATATATAACAATATGTATATTAGAGGATATATAAAATTTAAAATATTATATTAAGAATCTTGCAAAATTATCACCGATTGCATCGAAATCTGTAAAAAAGTGTGAATTAGAAAATTCCAAGCATAGAATACGTCAGGTATGCCTTCCGGAAATGCCTTGCAACAGAATGCATCCCCCTTTTTGCCTATATAATTTTTACAATCCATACATTGAGAAAAAACAACCATTATTATTCCTTCTTTTGAACATAGAAAACACCCTGCTACTGCGGAGTGCTTGATTCTTCCACTACCTCGAAGTTACTTGAGTAAAACAGATAATCATCATCTGTATCATCAACTATTCTATACATTCCACTTTCAATAGCCTGTACTTCATATATCTTATTATTGGTTAAAGAAACATTCGTCTTGCCTATATATTTAACTTTCATTTAAGATCACTGCTTCCAAGAAATTTCCCTACCATCAGGATGTAACCATCTTTGCACCGGGAACAATCAATTATAAGGTATTTAGAATTCATACCCTATATTTATTATATTTATTATTTTTATATTTTTCCATCAGCTTTTCATACACTTTCCGGGCTTCAGGGTTATCAATTGGCAATGGTTTCTTCCCAATGTCTTTTGAATCATCTAACCAAAGTATCTTTTTTTCTTCTTTCTTCATTTTAATTAATCACCTTCCCAGTGCCGTTATAATAACTAAATTAACTCTCTGTCATGTTCTTTAATACTATATCAAGATTCATTGTTGATTCTATCCAAACAGCATCAACCTCATAATCATTAAATACTTTTATCGTATCATTACTGCCTTTGTAAACCTTCACTGCCGATCCGTCAACATCTACAAGTGGATCTCCCGTGCTTAAATTACTGATATTCTGTTCAATTTTATTGCAAGCTTTTTTGAATTCTTCATTACTCGCTTCTTTGCAAATATTATATTCAAATATTCCCATCACCACTATATCCTAACTCTCTATTCACATTTGTGTTTGCTTCGGTTGCCGCTTCATAAAGCCAATCCTCTTCTGCACCAGATTACACTTTTCATTTATGCTTTCCGGCTAATATTCACCCTATAACATATCTAATATTGATTCGCACATTTTACCATCTTCATTAGGTGAATAATCCCCATTGAATCCTTTTTTCTGTAAATATTCTGAAGCCTTTTCTTCAATTGCAACATGATCATCATCAGAAATATTACTAAATTTGATTGATATTCCAATCTCCTTCATAAATTCTATTTGGTTTTCAGCAAAGAGTTGTGTATTATGTTTTATTATACTACTTTTTCAATTTTTATCAAGTGGTTCTTTCCTCTTATCCATCCGATTATTCTCCGTTTCCGTTGACATAATTCCTATATGTACTGCACATATTCACTTTTTTGTTATATAAAAAGCACCATAGTGTTCTCTATGATGCTTTGTATTTATATTCGTTTGGAAAATCAACAATATTTCCGTTCTCTATCAGTTTTTCGTTATCTATATCTTGAGCAGCAAACCACTCACATGTATCTGTCTCCTTATTAACAATGACAGTTCTTACACCATAATATACTTCCTTGGGATTTCCGCCAAAAAACACCCATCCATAGCCAATATCAATAACCCTGTAAAAACCGATGAAGCCATCTTCTTGTAATAAATCATATGCACTTTTACACGCTTTCCGAAGCTCCATACAAATCACCTATTCTTATATGATGCAATACCTCTATCCTATGGATCTAATCCATCTGTTCTTCATAATGTTACACCATCTACTTTGGCAAAGTCAAGGTTATCGATAGATATTCCCCTTTGTGCATCATATAAATTCAGTTTTCCGTCTATCTTTTCTGCAACAATAACGTGTCCAATGCCGGTTTTTTGTTAACATATAAAAAATAATCATCTCTTGCATACCGACTCTTTCCAAATTAAGTTTCTTCATAGAATTGTCTATGTTAATATTATATTTCTTTTGGAAATAATTTTCCAGTTCGTTATAATCAGAAATATTTCCAAAATTACTAGATACACTTTGTTGATTTTGTACAATGGCAGAAGCCTGCAAGTATTTCCCCTTGAAGTCCCCAAAATCCCCTGTCTTATCCAGTCCGTGATATCCAACAAGTGGTTTTTCTGTCTTATACATCGGATTACCATCCGGTGTTTCATATTCCCGGCATAGAAAGCAAGAGCTTAAAGCCCCGCTTTGGGCTTACAAGCAGATATACGGTACCGACTGGGTGCGGTTTGATAATTACGCAATCCGGTTCTGTCCGGAGTTTGCGATTATGGTGATATTTTGAGTTTCCAAATCAAATTTAATAATGTATAATAGAGTTACCAAACACATAGACTGTATTAAATGAAACTGAGGGCAGAAAAGGCAGCCGTCGCCCATTGTTAGGAGATGTGGGAAATGTCACCCCACCTTTTCATTCGGTTTGGAAGCAGGTAACTTCGGTTACCTGATTTTTTTACATAGAAAGAGGTGTATGTTATGAAATTAATTTATCCGGCAATTTTTACTCCATTCGAGGAGGCAGAAGGTTATACCGTAGTCATACCTGATCTGCCCGGTTGTGTGACAGAAGGACACGACTTAACTAATGCCACCGAGATGGCGATTGATGCCGCCGGCGGATGGGTTCTTGATGAACTCGAAAACGGCCATGCTGTTCCGGATTCAAGCTCGCCAGCTTCAATTACTGTTCCGGAAGGCTCATTTATGAATATGATTACTCTAAATATACCAGAGTAGTTTTCTTTTATACGTATTATTACGTATTCATGTATTGACATACGTATTCGCACGTATTATAATATAATCACGATAAGGAGGAGATAAAGTTAATGCCAATGACACCCCGAGAAATGATTAAACTTCTCAAGCAGAACGGTTTTAAAGAAGTTAGTCAGAATGGTTCACATATTAAAATGATCAATGAAAATACTAATAAACAAACCATTGTTCCTTACCACGGAAAAGCTCTTAAAAAAGGGCTGGAACAAGCGATTCTTAAACAAGCGGGGATTAAATAATCCCTACCGTATATGGAGGTATGTATATGAACAAATTATTTTACCCGGCATTATTTCATAAAGCCGAAGAAGGCGGTTTTTGGATTTCATTTCCCGATATTCCGGAATGCTTAACTGAGGGAGATAATATGGAAGAAGCCTATAACATGGCTGTTGATGCACTTGGGCTGTGCCTTGAAGATATGGAGAAGAATAATATTCCGTTTCCTGTTCCTTCATCTATTGACAAAATCACAGTTGATGACGATGCATTTCTTGTTGTTATTGAATTTGATATGCTTGCCTATAAGAAACGCACCAACTCCAAAGCCGTAAAGAAAACCCTGACCATTCCTGCGTGGCTTAATGAGAAAGCTATCCAGCTCAACATTAATTTTTCCCAGGTCCTTCAGGATGCATTATTAGAAAAAGTAGGAAGATAGTTTTTTTAAAAAAACGGCCCCCGGCACAGCCGGGAGCCTACGCAAATACCATACATAAGAGGTTCTGACAGACGTTTCACGGCACATATCGTAACGGCAAAAAACACTATATCAAGATACGAAGTGACAAATTCAGCCGTGACCCGGAACTTAAAGTTGAGAATTTCAAAATCAAAAAACACCCTGCATTCCTGCAAAGTGCTTTCTAGTTCTTCTTTTCTTTTAAAACTTCCTTTTCTTTTTCTGCAAGAAGTTTATCACGTTCTGTTTGAGACATTGATCTGAATTTATCAATCTCTTCCTTGTTCAGATTATCATTCTCCTTATACATTTTCCTTTACCTCCTTGGATGTGAAGTTATATAAATAAAATAAATATTTCAGTGAGCCATCGAGGGTTCGAGTCCCCGATTTACAAAAAAAGAATCACATTCGTGATTCTTCTTTTCAGTGAGCCATCGGGGACTCGAACCCCGGACAACTTGATTAAAAGTCAAGTGCTCTACCACCTGAGCTAATGGCCCATATTAAATTATCAAACGACCTTTACGGTCATACCCGGTCGCCAAGCTGGGCTAGGTGGATTCGAACCACCGAGTGCAGCAGTCAAAGTGCTGTGCCTTACCGCTTGGCGATAGCCCAAGGTAAATTGAGGGTGGATAAAGGGATTCGAACCCTTGGCCTCCAGAGCCACAATCTGGCGCGCTAACCAGCTGCGCTATACCCACCATAATTATTGTAGTGGCAAATAATTGCAATATTAAATGTGCCCGAAGGGATTCGAACCCCCGACCCACGGCTTAGAAGGCCGTTGCTCTATCCAGCTGAGCTACGGACACATATTAATTAATAAGTATCCCTATCAAGATACAAAGCGGGTGATGGGAATCGAACCCACGTATCCAGCTTGGAAGGCTGGTGTTCTACCATTGAACTACACCCGCATATAAGTCGGGGTGACAGGATTCGAACCTGCGACCTCTTGATCCCAAATCAAGCGCTCTAGCCAAGCTGAGCCACACCCCGATTATGCATTATGTGATTGCATCGGATGCGTTTTTGTCAAACGCAAGTGTTATTATACTTGACCGCAAGGCGAATGTCAACACCTTTTTTTATTTTTTTGTAAAAAAATAGTTTTAACTGTCACCTTAGAGAAAATGCAGGTCAAAAGTAACAGCTCCGGCCTCATCAGTCTCTGCAATGATATAGCTTGGACGGCGTCCCGGCTGCCTCGGAAGTGTCAGACTACCCGGATTGACCACAGTTATCCCGCCAACCGTTTCTATTTCAGGGATATGTGTATGACCGTACATGACAATATCGCAGTCAAGACCGCGTGCATATCGGCGCAGATCGGCCGTATCACACGCTATAGCAAAATAGTGTCCGTGAGTGAGGAGTGTCCTGTGTTTTCCAACCATTATAACGCTCTCTGCCGGAAGATTGGAGCGGTAATCGTTGTTGCCACGGACCATATAGCACGGTATTCCCGTCATTTCTTCAATATAATCCTCCAAACCGCACAAATCCCCAAGATGAATCATCAGATCAATCCCTTTTTCCTTTTCGAGTACCAGATTAAGGTTACGGTCTGAGCCATGAGTATCACTTATTACAAGGATTTTCATTTGATTATCTTACGCTCCTCAAGAATCTTTTTCATTGCTGTAAGTGCTTTGCCACGGTGGCTGATTGCATTTTTGGCATCCGGATCCATCTGTCCCGTGGTCATACCGTATTCAGGAACATACACGATTGGATCGTAACCAAATCCGTTTTCTCCGGCCGGTTCTTCCGCTATAACGCCCTCTATCGTACCGCGTGTTGTTATGATTTCTCCATCCGGAAAAGCAGCCGCGATAACACATACGAAACGCGCACTTCTGTCCTTGCCCTTAACGCCTTTCATACGCTCTATTAGATTGCGGTTTTTGATTTCATATGGTGTATCCTCACCCATATAGCGTGCCGAATATATGCCCGGTTCCTTATTGAGCGCATCTATCTCAAGGCCGGAATCATCCGCAAGAGCAAGCTGACCAGTGCGCTCCATAACTGCTTTTGCCTTGATTATCGCATTTTCTTCAAATGTGCTTCCGTCCTCAACAATATCCATATCAATTCCGGCTTCTTTCATGGAAAGGATTTCTTCCCCGATGTCTCCGAGAATTGCCTTGATTTCCTTCATTTTTCCCATATTTCCTGTCGCAAAAATCATTTTTCTTCTCCTTGTTCTTCTATATTATTAGTGTACATTTTAAGACATATATTGCAATTCTGTGTCTCTTCCACATGTTCCCAGCGGCTTCCCTTAAGGCTTATATATCCTTCTCCGTCCGTCAGGTCAACCGTAGCCGTAGCATCATCCGCCCTGTATTCTATAGCAATCGGATGAATCGAATTTGGTGTCTTAATATAAACAACTACCGCATATTTATGTCCTTTTTTCATAGGAATCGGTTTATCAGCCTTGACTGTATAATATCCCGGATTGGCAAAAGAGCCCTTCGCAACCGGTATCCTGTTAATAAATGAACTGTCGTTTTCGAAATCTTCCACAAAAAACATCTCGTATTCCGTGTCCGCTCCGGTAGCGTAGAATCCTGCTGCCTCAAAAGTTTCATCCGCCTTTGCCTCGTATGCATTGGCAAAATAAGCGTATTCCCTGTTATAGCCGAGCTGACCGACCCATCCGCACAAATCGCTCTGATATATATTATTATAATTATTTTTATTCTCTATATCAGTGTACGCAACATTGTGGACGCCAATATTACTGTCATAATATGACACATAGAAATATCCTTTGTCGCCGAAATTCTCACCCCAGCTGTTCATGCATAAAAATGCGCCATCGCCATCCGGCTCTGTTGCAAAAGAGGACGCCGGGTACGAATCATCCCATCCGACAATCACAATATCATGATTAGCCTTTTCTGTACCAATGTAACAATATGACTTGGTATCCGAATTATATGACGAACTACCGACACCACTTGCGTCATTGACTGACAGATATAGAGAGCTCTGTACTCCGCCATACAGAAATACCGCCTTCTTGATACCGTCAAAATTCTTACTCTCAATTATCTGCATTTCCTGCACATGGAACGCCGGTTCAAGCCCATCCGGTGAATATCCGTCGCCGTAAGGATCATCTTCTTCATACACCGGTCCCTTCCATGCGGCAAGATATGCCATGGACATATTGAACTCTCCTCCCTGATTCTGGTTAAGATTGTATCCGCTATGCCATGTCATATGATCCTCTGAAAAATTATAAAATCCGTCCGGCATAAGTGATGACTCCAATGCCGTAAGCGAAGCAAATGCCCAGCATGTTCCGTATTCCGCCTGGTCCTTGACCGCTGACCCCTTGCCTACTTTGCGGTAATCATACGCATAGGGATAAATCTTCTCATCAGGCTTCATATTAATAAGCTCTGCCGTGTACGTCATGCTGTTCCAGTTATATTCATAAGAAAAATACGTCGACATTGCATCCAGCGGAATGTACATATTACTGCCGTGCAGCACTGCCGGCTTAACCATAATCTGCTCTTCGCCATTTACATTTACCGTATCCGATGCAGCAGTTATTATAATGGCGTTATTGCCTTTCTCTATCATTGTATAACCCGGATAATATCTGTTCACAGCGCATGAGAAAACAGAGGTAATAACCTCTTCATTTATCATAATATTCATATTCTCATCCATATAAATATCATCCGGATCCAGCCGGACCTCCTTACCGTCAACGCTCAGCTTTAATCTGCCGTCATTGACCGTTCTGGATACCAGCTCATTCCAGCCGTCGGCTATGACCATATTGGTCGAGCCATGCACAATCTCAATCGACCTGCCTGTCTCGAAATATTTAACTCCGACAACCGCTATAATCAATATTACAATTATTATATAAAGCTTTTTTCTGCTTCTCACTTATCGCTACCGCTTTCTTTTTTTCTCGGTGGCTTCGGCCCCTGAAACTGATAATAAAAAGTCTTAATCATTCCGTTATAAATCTTACGATTCTTATCAGCTTTACGTCCCACATACCGCTCTGTATCTTCATATGATGTTATAAGATACGCCGACCAGGTAGGCATCTTGGCAAAGCAACGGCCAAATGCACTATATATTGCCGGCAAAGTCTCCTTCTCTTCCAGTCTCTCACCATACGGAGGGTTGGTTATTATAAAACCGTATTCTCTGTCCGATTCAAGAGCTGCCACATCCCTTACACGGAATCTGACTAATTTCTCGACCCCTGCCCTTACTGCGTTCTCTTTCGCAACTTTAACAACTTCCGGGTCAATGTCATATCCCTCTATGCATGTATCAATATTGGTATCGGCCATTTCTTCCGCTTCATTAACAGCATCGTACCACAATTGTCTGTCTATGAAATTCGTCCACCTCTCTGCCGTAAAATTTCTTCCGGCTCCCGGTGCTATTCCCGCAGCCATCATCGCCGCTTCAATTGCAAAAGTTCCGCTTCCGCAAAAAGGATCAATAAGCACTCTGTCCTTCTTCCACGGAGTGAGCATAATAAGCGCAGCCGCCAGTGTTTCCGAAATCGGCGCTTTACCGGCTTTGGTACGATACCCTCTCTTATGGAGTGACTCACCTGTGGTATCAAGGCATACCGTAACCTCATCCTTATTAAGAAAAACCCTTACCGGATAATCAGCCCCATTCTCCTCAAACCACTGCACGTCATAATGCTGTTTCATTCTCTCGACCATTGCCTTCTTGACAATTGACTGAATATCTGACGGGCTGAACAGACGGCTGTTGACCGAACTTGCCTTTGTCACCCAGAATCTCGCATTTTCTGGAAGAAATTCTTCCCACGGACATGCCTTGACGCTTTCAAAAAGTTCATCATACGTCACCGCGCGGAAACTTCCGACACATATCAGGACTCTTTCCGCCGTCCTGAGAAAAATATTGGCGCGGCATACTGCATCCGCATCTCCGATAAAGCTGACTCTTCCGTCCTCCACTTTATCAATATCATATCCAAGATCATAAACTTCTCTTTTAAGAACTGCTTCAAGACCAAAATGGCATGGCAGAATTATACGGTATTTTTTCATATGTGTTTCCCTTAACTGTTTTCTATAGTCAATACTATAGTTCTTCAACAGGCTTTATGTCAATCAAATTATTCCCTTTCCAGTCGATTTCCGTAATATCCCCTTATTCCGCCCATAAGTGCCTTAACAACATACCCTCTGTCATAAAGTTCCTTCGCTGCCAGCAGTGATCTTCCTCCACGCTCACAGTAAAGCACAAGTATTAAATCTCTTGGCATTTTATTATATTCTTTTTCCAGCTTTTCAAAAGGTATACAGATAGCATTTTCTATATGCATCCTGTTATAATCTTTATAATCCCTGACATCAATCACCAGACAGTGTCTGTCCGTTACACATCTGTCCATCTGTTCCGATGAAATTGTTTCGAATCTAAGCATTTATACTCCTCCGGTTTCTTCTTCTATATATTATTATATTCATTCCGGTCACTGCCCGTTATACGTATTTTCCCGTTTTTCCCCCGTATTTAAAGGCTTTCCTAGACATAATTAACTTTCTCAAATAAAATATTCAAATTATTTTTAAAAAGTACTTGCATATTTCGACAGCATATGATATATTCTTATTGTAGAAAGCGAACGGAAATAGCTTTCTATATAACCCCTTATTAATTATTTATACTCCCCTCATTAAAGCGACTAGAGGTTCCCCCCTCTAGTCGTTTTAATTTGTCCAAAAGTATTTTTTTTAAAGCCGGCGCCCTTATTCAGAGCCACCGGCCTTTTTCTTTGATTTCATATCCTTACCCACTGCAAGCATTATTATAACGCTTATGAGAAACGGTATATAATAGGTAGATATTCTGTACAGAACCATACTCGAACCTGCCATTACTTTGCCAAACACAGCAGCAAACAGCAATGAAAAGACTACTTCCAGAGAACCTACGCCTCCAGATGTTGGGATGACACCCATAATCAGCTGCATTAATGCTGTGACTGTAATTGCCTGTGCCACAGTTACGCCGCCTAAAGATCCTCCAGCTGCATAAATCGCAATAATCGGTATTACATACCAGCAGCTCATCTTAATCATGTTGATGACTGTAAAACTGATCCATGCTGCCGGACTCTTGATTATATTTTTGGTACCTTCCCTAAGAGCCTCTACCTGATTCTTGATTTTATTCTTAAATGAAGTAAATTTCTCTTTTTTCAGTATTTTATCCAGAAGCTTCATAGCTAACTTATGAAACCATTCTGCTGCGCATATAAGTATAATGCCCGTAATAATAACTATATTTATCGCTGCTCCGATATAAATATATCCAAATGTCGACGAGAAATTTCTCATTACAAACGCATTATTAAAAAGCAGCATAATCACCGCATATCCAACAATAACCGTCTTGTGGAAAACATAAGGCATCATCGTTATTGCGCATGCACGTCCGACATTAATTCCTTTGTTATGGAGATATACAACCTGACCCGGTTTAATTCCCGCACCAAATGTCGTAACGTTAAAAAATATACCCATATACGACACTGCAATACATCTTAACATATTCACCGGAGTTCCATCTTTTTTCAAAAGATAGCTGTACATTATTGCATCTATAAAATAGTACATATTGCCCAGAAGAATCATAAGCAGCAGCATCCATATATTGGTCTTAATAAGCTGCGCCGCAATCTCTTTATACGAATCCTTGAAGAGATGATAAAGAATAAAAGCCGTAAGCAATATCACCGCTGCATAACCAGCTAACTTAAGACCTTTCTTAGCCTTATCGCTCATATCTAATTCCTTCCTGTATACATTCTGTGCCTTTAGATAAAAAAATAGAACCTGCCGCTTCCGACAGGTTCAGCGCGCCAGAGAGGATTCGAACCCCCGACACCACGGTCCGTAGCCGTGCGCTCTATCCAGCTGAGCTACTAGCGCTTACCATTGCAGAATTCTGCAACACGATATATTCTACAATGGTTATTATTAATTGTCAAGTCTTTTTCAAAAATTACGAAATGAAATTACGAATATTTCTCAAGCATTTCCTGTTTCGTCCTATAGAGTTCCATCGACAGATCAACATAATGCGTATGCGGATTCTCAAATCTCTGTTCCTCCGGCCATACTGAGGCAGATAACTGGTCTTTGACCTTCTGTTGAATCTCCTTAAGCGTCGGCAGTTCATACACAAGTTCTCCGCCCGCAAAAATCTGTTTCTGAAGTTTCTCACACGTGAAATTCGTAAAGGATCTTCTCTTCCACGGCTTGATTTCATCCATATAAGGATATGGTTTCGTATCGTCAATTGTCTCATCCGCAAGTGTAATTACGTCTGCAATACCGTATCCGCTATCCTTATCATATATTCTCCATAATGATTTGAATCCGGGATTCGTTATTTTCTCAACATTCTCCGATATCTTTATCTTTGGCTCAAACACCCCCGATTCATTTTCAACAGCCGCAAGCTTATATACACCGCCGAATACCGGCTCAGATTTGGCAGTGATCATTCTTTCACCGACACCATATGAATCAATTCTTGCACCCTGCTTATTAAGCGAAGTAATGAGATATTCGTCGATACTGTTCGAAACCACGATGCTGCAATCCTCGCATCCTGCCGCATCAAGGATTTTTCTGACTTTTTTGGTCAGATAAGCAAGGTCTCCGCTGTCGATTCTGATACCCTTAAGTCTCTTTCCCATCGGTTCAAGCACTTCTTTTGCAACTTTAATTGCATTCTGGACACCGCTCTCAAGTACATTATATGTATCTATCAGTAATACACAATTGTCCGGATAAACCTCTGCATATGCCTTAAATGCCTCATATTCGGTGTCAAAAAACTGAACAAAAGAGTGGGCCATCGTTCCTATGGCAGGCACGCCGAACAACTCATCGGAAATTGCTGTCGCTGTAGCACCAACACCTCCTATATAACATGCCCGTGCTCCATAGATAGCCGCATCGCTTCCCTGTGCACGTCTGGCACCGAATTCCATAACCGATGCATCACCCGCAGCCCTGACGATTCTGTTTGCCTTCGTTGCAATGAGGGACTGATGATTAATTGTCAGAAGCAACATTGTCTCAATAAGCTGCGCATCTATTAATGGTGCCACAACTGTTACAAGCGGCGTGTTCGGGTATACAATCGTACCTTCCGGAACCGCATATATATCTCCCGAGAACTTGAAATTACTGAGATAATCCAGAAATCCTTCATCAAACATATTCTTGCTTCTGAGGTATTCAATATCTTCCTCATCGAACGAGAGATTCTGTATATAATTTACAAGCTGTTCCAGACCAGCAAAAATCACAAAGCCGCCTTCATCCGGATTCCTTCTATAAAACATATCAAATACAACACATTTATCTTTCAGTCCTTTGACAAAATATCCGTTGCTCATGGTCAATTCATAAAAATCCATCAGCATCGTAAGATTTCTCTTATCATTAACAAATCTGTTCATCATCTTACTTCCTTAAAAAAATATATTTTCTCTATATTAGACCTCTTTGGTCCGCTTGTCAAGTTCTGTAAAGACAACTGTCAAGACAGTCACTTTTTGAAACGCCAAATCATTCATATCTATCCTGATTTGACGTAAAATAAATACTATGTTAGTATCAAGTCACAAATAATTTCATACTGTAAACAAGGAGGTTTATATGTACACTGCAATCGGTCTTATTATACCTTTTGCCGGCACCTCACTTGGCGCCGCCATGGTTTTTCTTATGCGCAATAAAATGAACCCACATGTTGAAAAGCTGCTCCTGGGGTTCGCATCCGGTGTTATGGTTGCGGCTTCGGTATGGTCGCTTCTCATTCCATCAATTGAGATGTCCGGTGATAGTTCGCTTCCCGCATGGCTGCCACCTGCTATCGGATTTCTTCTGGGTATAGGTTTCCTGCTTTTACTGGACACGGTAACACCACATATACATCTTAACAGCGACAAGCCGGAAGGACCACGCACCCATCTAAAAAAAACGACAATGCTTGTCTTTGCCGTTACACTCCATAACATTCCTGAAGGCATGGCTGTCGGTGTAACTTTTGCCGGGGCGATGACCGGCAATACAGGGATAACAATTGCCGGAGCCCTGGCTTTATCAATAGGAATTGCCATTCAGAATTTCCCTGAAGGCACGATTATTTCCATGCCTCTTAAATCAGAGGGTATGAGTAAGCCAAAAGCCTTTCTCATGGGAGTTCTTTCAGGAATCGTTGAACCCATAGCTGCTGTAATCACTATCCTGCTGATTAATATTATCGTACCTGCGCTTCCATATATTCTGGCATTTGCTGCCGGCGCAATGATATATGTAGTCGTGGAAGAGCTTATTCCGGAGTCCCAGTCCGGTGAACATTCCAATATCGGCACTATCGGTGTTGCATTAGGCTTCGTCATAATGATGATTCTTGATGTTGCATTGGGATAAAAAAAAGACATTAACCACTGTTATGTGGTTAATGTCTTTTAATATAATGCCGGCGACCGGGGTCGAACCGGTACGGGTATTACTACCCACGGGATTTTAAGTCCCGGGCGTCTGCCAATTCCGCCACGCCGGCTGAATGGGACCTACAGGGCTCGAACCTGTGACCCTCTGCTTGTAAGGCAGATGCTCT
>ENA-OPCN01000059-OPCN01000059.1-human-gut-metagenome-genome-assembly--contig:-NODE-59-length-98536-cov-8.577685_pt1 | contig 98536 bp, 89 predicted proteins | sample MGYA00241567_ERZ501485 | MGnify/ENA primary metagenome ERZ501485 (study PRJEB25962, sample SAMEA2042579) | human gut metagenome | biome: human gut; feature: human-associated habitat; material: faeces...
TTTCCATTGAATAATATAATCACAAGAAAGAATAAGTAAATCAGTACTATCAGCATCAACACTCATAATCCAATTATCAGGAGATATTTCTACTTCAACACAATTAATAGTTCTTGTAGGTATAGGCATCCATCCTTTATCAATATAATATTCATATAATAAACAAATATTAAAATATCTACCGGTAAGAACATTATCTTTATGTTCAAATAATCCACCACTCCAACAAATAGGATTTTTATTATCAGTCCATTCTTTAGTATCAAAATTATATCTACTAATAGGACGTTTAGTAAAAGCTCCATTATAATGAATACTACCATTTGGTTCTTTAAATACATTAGATTTACGTCTGTTTTGACAAGTACCATCAGAACTTATTTGACACCATTCATCATCAGTAAATTTAAGAGGACTAATAATATCCCAATCACATAGTTTTTGAACAAGATTAATTTCCCAAGGAGCAGAACCACCAGAATTACCATGAGAAGCAAATACAGCAATAGCTTCAATTACTTGTTGATACATCCAATCATTTGGACCACCTTCTCCATTACCATAACCGGCAAGTTTAAGTTCTTTATAAACTTCGAATTAATGAAGTCTAAAGAAACATTTAACAGAACTATATTTACTCATAATTTAATAAACTTTTTTAGCAATACAATAACATTCAATTCCGCCACAAAAATGTTTTATAAGAGGACAATAATTACAAGACTTATGTTTATTAGGAGTTTTAACTAACTTGAAAGTAGCTTTGTTATTACTAACAATATCATAAGTTTCATAATAAAAAGGTTCTCCTATTGGAACATCGAAATATTCTCCTACATAATCTTTATAAGAAAATATAGGAGAATTGCCAGTATCAATCATTTAATGAACACGTTTACGAGGATAATCTGCAACATGATATTTAGGATTAAGATAGCCATAAAGACGAGTTCTCTCCATAGGAGTTAATTCTTTATGTCTATCTAATCTATCTTGAGCATCAGCATACTTTTTATAAAGACGCTTAGGAACAAGAAGACGATATACTCTACCAGCACATTTTACGTTCATGCCAGTAAGACATTTACGCATAACTTGAACTTTATAAGGAGTTTTATCCTCATAGTTTCTACCTTTTTGATTACTTGTGAAAAAGTTTCTGAAAAGACCTTTAAAAATATCCATAACTTTATTATTTAAATGTTTAACAATATATTAAGTAAATTCTTTAACTACTTTAATACACTCAGCTTTGAGTTTAGAACAAGGTTCTCCATCAATATCAGAAGGGTCTGCAATACTAAACCAACCATCTTCCGGAAGACGAAGAATAGGAGTACCACTTTTAGTACGGTAAACTTCATTACCCCACCAATTAATACATTCAAATTTAACTTCAACAAACGCATAACCAAGTTTAATTAGTTCTTGTCTAATCATACCAGCAATAATCTTAGCATTAGGATGAGGAGCACCAGTAGTACCATAATAACGTAAATCAATAATATGACGCCATTCATTAATAGAATATGTATAAATACATCTAGTAGCAGTATCAAGAGGAAGAACGCCACGAGCATCTTGACGATGCATACCAATATCTACAAGAATTTTATATTTATTAAAAGAATCATTACAACTATCTCTATAAATAGATGCTTTTTTATGAGAATCACACCATTCTTCAAAAATAGGTTCATTATTTAAATAATCTACTTCTTCATCAGTCATCCAATGAGGACGACAAATACTTCCATCTTCATATACATATCTAGTTGATTTTTCAGCAATATTATTAGGACTAACACGATTTAATTCACGAGAGGTACTAATTTGTGTATCAACACAAAAAGTATATCTCATCATATTAAATCCTATTTCAGTATTACAAAAATCTTCAATAGGAACAATATATTTAGATAGATAACCAAATTGTGTTTTATGGTCTAAAACCCAATTACCATTAACAGTTATATAATAAACATGTTTTTCATAATGATAACTAAAACCAATAGTATTAGCATAATTAATAACAATAGTTTCTAAAGTTTTATCACTATCATTAGCTATTATATAATAAGTTCCATGACGAAACATACTCCAATGTTCACTATCTATAAGTCTTTTAATAGTAGCTTGATCATTACCTATTTCTCTACCATAACAAACTCTTGCGCATCTAGCAACATGAGCTTTAGCATCACCTCCTTGTTGCCAAAGTTCAACTTTAGGTTCAATTATCTTCATTTTCTTGATTATTATAAAAATCTTTAACTACATTTCCAAATATACTATAAAAATGTTCTTTAGGTATAATATTAATAGGTTGTATAGAATCAAGCTCTTTAAAAAACTCTTTAAGACCTTTATTTCTAATCCATAAAGTATCATAAGTAGCAGTTATATAATTATCTTTATCCATGTCACAAGCTATAAAGCAAGTTTCACTATCAAGCTTATCTATACATTCTTTACATACAATAGCTTCAGCTATTTGTTTACTCTTACTAGCATCTTCTTCAACAGAATTTCCAAGTGGAGTATAACCAATAACTTTACCACAACATATACAAACTCTAGCAAGAGCATTTATACCAAAAATAGGATGTAATTTCATACCATATAATCAGTTACAAATTTAAGAACTTTATAGAAAAGACCAACAAGAGTACCAGTATTATCAATAACATAATCATCTTTATTAATTGTTATTTGTTCACTTTCGTGACTTTCATGATTATCATTACTAGATTTTCTATCTACTCTAATTATCATTCCTCCACAATCTTTAATAGCTTTACATTCATCATTATCAAATCTAGCATCAGCTATGATACATTGTCCTTTACTATTTCTTATATCAAATGCTTTATTCATAGTATAACGAATAAAAGCTTCTCTCCAAAAATGATTTCTAATAATGTTAGTACCATAATATTGAAGAAGAACTCTAATTTTAATACTAACATTATTATTATATAAAACAAGATATGAAGATAAGTCATTATATTTTAATATAGCATCATTCCATTTATCTACAACATAAGTAGCTTCTTTAATATTAGTAGAAACAATACCAGTTTTAAAATTATAATAATTTTCTTCTTTAATATCTTGTCTATCAAGAAGTTTACGGTCAATATTACAAAATGCAGCAATATCATCTTTAAGTTTATCAGCAAAATGAATAATTATTTCATCATTTTCAACAAACCCATTTTTATGATAAAGAAGCCAAGTATCATAATTAGCTTTCATAATACCATCATGAAGGATATAACTAATCATAGAAGCAACTGTATCTTTACCACTTCCTTTAAATCCTTTAATACCAACAATAGTAACTTTATTAATACTCATAATAATTTGTTTTTGTTTATCAAGACAAATATAAAAATATAATAGGAATTTACTAGTAATAATGATGCTGAATTTAATGTTAAATATCATAGTGAGAATGACGCATTTTAAGGCTCATTATGACACGCAAATCTTATCGTGATAGATTAATCATTTAGATATATAAAATCGAATACAGGCAAAAAGAATCATATCTACGAGCGTGTTCTGTATAGTTTTAGACCTCTAACAAATAGAAAAGCCTAGCACACCATATTATGTACTAGGCTTCACCTTATTCAATATCTATATGATAAATAATACAAAAATCATCACGTTCTTCTACAAATTTAACATTAATATTAAAATCATCTTTAGACACAACAAAAGCATTACGCAATCTTGTATCGAGAAGTTTAATAACTATATTAGGAATATATAATTTAAATCCAGTATTAGCATCTCGAATAATAGGAACACTATTATTAATTCTATTATCATTATACAAAATCACATAAAGTTCATTACTTTTAGTTATATCATTATATCTAACAGCAAAATTATAACTTTTAGCATCATAATCAGTAAATAGAATAATAGATTTATAATAACAACTAAAATAAGATTTAGTTCTATCAAAATTATTATTCTTAATTACATTATAATCTAGTATCTCCATTTATAACAACAGTTTTAATATGAAACGGAACTCTAGAAACACCACTTCGTTCGCCATATTCTATATGAACAGTTCTACCAATATAAGATTGAGAATCGAATAAAACTTCCTGTTGAACAATATGACTAGTGCTTAAACGAGTTTCAAACTTTTCATTATTAATATCATTTTTACAAAGAAGAATAGGTAAATCACGTTTCTTTTCTTTATAAATATCAAGAATTATAAAATCTCCCTCAGCAGCATCTTTAAACTTCTCCATATAATTAGCTCTACGTCTACCATATTGATAATCAGTTTCGGTATTACGAAGTATAAGACCTTCAAAACCTAAATTAATAAAATGATTTCTAGCGTCAATAGCTTCATTATCATTAGTAATATATCCACTAGGAAGAATAATCAATCGTTCTTTATTATTATAATGTTCTTTAATATTATTAAAGCGAGTAGGCATTTTAATATGATAACGATATGTATTTCTATGAGTTTGATTACCTTCCATCATAATATCATAACACCAAAACTGAAGAAGTTTATTTTCAACACAATTAGCATCTTTAACAAAATGATTAATTTGATTAACAGTATACCCTGGAAGATAAACTTCACCATCAAGTGCTGCAAATCCATTAATCATATCGTCGATAATATTTGTATTAATAGTAGCAAGCAAATAATCTTCAAGATAGCCAAGAGTATGCCAAGTAAGACCTTCACGACTTTGGAAACGAAGCCTAACAGGTTTAAACATATCATTTTGAGTATAAGCAGTAACAATACAACGTAGACCATTAATCTTATACTGACCATACATACAACTGACTTTTTTCCAAACATTACCACTATACGTTTTAGCAAGCATTGGAAGTAGAAGATTACTGTTTCCATTACTAAGGTCTTTAGGTAGATAAGTATTTAGAAAATTAAATAGAGTATCATTATCTCCATCCTCCACGGGGGGTAAACCCTGCATATCACAAAGTTCATTAAGATAAGTATATCCTTGTTTAATTTTATCATTATATCTACTTTCAAGTTCTTTTTGACCATCTTTTTGAGTCACAGCATAAACTTCTTTACGAATATTACCTCGAACAAGACCATAAAAAACAGTGATACTATTAGTACCACTGTCAAGTTCAGCCCACCAAACAGTAGGCACACCATTATTATTTCTACGATAAAGTTTATTCATTATGTTCACTTATTTTTAAACCATTAAATGCAAAACTAACAGCTTTACCACCTAGAAGTTTAGCTTTACGCTGAGCAATCGTTTCCTTTTTAGGCTTAATAGCCTTTGCAATACCGGTGCTAACATCAATGGGTTTACCTGTAAAGACATCTTTTGATTGATTAACTCTGCTAGAACTTCTAGTGCGTTTCCTTGGTTCTTTACTATAATATCGTACTGGGTTTCTTCTCTCGAAATCAAGATTTTTTTCATGTATATCAATAATTCTTTTAATAATACTATTACGATAATCAATATAACTTTGAGCTTTTTCTGGATGATGTTCTAGAACAAGATAAAGTTTATCAAGAATATATTCAATACTAGAAAGAGTAATACGATAACCATAATTAATAGTTTGTCTAGGACGAGAACCATCAGGATAAATAATAGTACAATCTAAATCTTTAATATAAGATTCAATTACATCAACCATTGTAGATTTATCAATAACATAATTAATATATCTAATATCTCTATCATCTAGCTTTTCTTCATATCCTTTTATTATCATAGATTTTCTTTCTTACATTTATAAATAATAATACGAGTTGGTTTACCTATAAGACAATGATTATATTTAAACCATTCAATAATATCAAATGTAGGATAAGTTTTAGCTATTCCTTCAATAAGAGCATAACCTTCTTGATAATTAAAATTACTATGAATAGTTCCACCATTATCAGTATCAAGTAAGCTAAACTTTTTAATATATTCAACGTCATCATTAGAAGATAGATTAATTTCTCCATAACAATAAATATCTTTTTTATCAATACGTTTATTATCTATATCAAGATATTCAAATTTATCAAGATTTTGTTCATCCTCTTCAGTAATTGGACGCATAACAATATAGGTAACACCAGCTAGACTTTTAGTATGGCAAAGTATTACTTTCTTCCGTATCCCAAGTAAATTCAGTTTCTTCTCCATAATTATCTTCTATATATTTAACAACTTGTTGAGTTAATTCATTAATAACATTTGTAGAATAACTACTTCTCAATTCTGCAAAATCTTTAACGCCAAGTTCTTTAGGAATAATAATAGGTATAATATCATAATCATTCTTAAGAATTACAGCTTCCATAAGACCAGTTCTATCATTATCCATAAGGCTAATAAGAAAACCATTTCGATTAAGTTTACTACGAAGCCAATCATATTCAATTTGACGAAGTTTATAAGTTTCATGTGGAATATTTACAACACCAATAGCCTTAGACTCAAGGGTAGACCCCCCGTAGAGGATGGAATGATTAATACTCTTTAGATAACATTCAAGACTTAATCTATCTTTAGTAGATTTAGTTATAATAATAACATCATAATTATCTAATTCAAGATTAATAACTCCTTCAATAGTATTACTATTAGTTATAAACTTAACTTCAGTTTTCTTATTCCTATTTGGAAAATACAGTTTAACATTAACTATTCCTCTTTTATCTTGTCCAAGAACATATCCATAACATAAATCCGTTTTATTTTTATCATAAAAATATTTAGGAATAGGATTAGTTGAACGATTAATATAAAATTGGTCAACAGGATAAACAAAATGAGTATTAAGAAAATTAAGATTAATACCAAATTGTCCCCAATACTTAGCATCTAAATTATTCCACGGACGAGTAACAAGTTCAATAATAGGTTTATGATTACGTACATTACTAATAGCCCTAGTAATATTATAATCGTTGTTTTCATCTTTATCTTGTCCATAAATAATATTTCTAAAAGTATAAGCAATATGTTTAAGAACAAATAGAAATTGACTTTTAATAGAAATATCAATTTGCTTATGAACAATTTCAGAGAGTACAGTTGCAGCAGCATCTATACAATCTCCCCACCAATAACCAGCAAAATCTCTTCCTTTAAGTTTATTTCTATTATCATATCTAAAACCAAAACTAGGATGAGTATCTTCACGAAAAGGACTAGATATAAATTCTCCTGTATCTATACAATGTTGTATATCTTCAACACTAATTCCAGTATAAGTACTAAAAATAGTCACTTGACTAACTTTAGAGAAAATATAATCTTTAGTTAAAATAGTATTACTAATATTTCTTTTCATAATATTTCTAATTTGACCTTTATCGTGAACATATAAAAAAAGAGGACTAGGTACTAAAATAGTACCCAATCCTCTTACATACAACTATTTAACTAACTTTAATTTTTTAAAATGGCAAATCTTCTGTTGGATTAACAAAAGCACCAGCAGCATCATTACCACCACCAAATGGACTAAAATCTCCACCGCCATTAAATCCACTAACAGGATTTATAGGAGCAGCAGTTTGAACACCGGGCATTACACCAACACCAGGCATAGCAACATTTGGCTGTTTAGCTTGTTCGGCAGATTTTTGATAAACAATACTTTCTTTATAAGGGTCAATATGCAAACTAGGAGCAGATTGTTCTTTATAAAGTTCAATAACTCCATCATTGATAAATGTAGGAAATCCTAAATCACCAAATGAAGATTTACTTCCAACAACAGCACGCCATTTACCATCATTCTTAACGAAACGAAGAAGCTTCATCCAAATAGTAATAGGTTTACCTTTAGCATCATTATAAACAGGTTTACCATTATTGTTAAGTAACTTAACATAATTTTCAAACACAGTCTTATAACCAGCTATAACTTCTTCAGCCTCAACAGGTACATACTGCATATTTTCATCAAAATCTTCAAAAGGCAAAGTAAGAGCATCAATTTCTTCTTCTGTTAAATCACGACCTTTAAGAACAAATACATTATATATATGTTTCATAAAGCGGAAAATGTTATCAACTTTCCAAGCACCTTTACCGCCAGGAATAGTTTCAACATTACTTTCAGCAGGAAGAAGGCGTTGAGTTACATAACGACGTTCATTGATATTTTCATGATTACTAGCAAAAGTAAATGTAAGATAAGGAATACTCATACCAGCAAATGAAGGCATACCTTGAACATCATCTTTCAGTGTAGCCCAATCAACTTTAACATCTTCAAGATGACCAATAAACAAGCCATTAGCTTTATTACAATCAGTACGTTCATCAAACTTTTTACGAGTTACATCACGTAAATCATTATTAATACCTCTACCTCTACGTTTTTTAGGAGTTTGTACTTCTGCATTAGCAGTTTGTTCAGCACTTGCTACAACAGTAGCTTCATTCTTAATTTCTTTTTCTGTCGACATAATTAAAGTAATTAAAAGAATTATTAGATAAAATAAGAGCTGCACTATTAGCAATACTAACAATGCAGCTCTATGTTCAAGATACTATATTTCTAGGACGAAGATTTGATTATTCAGCAGTTTCTTCTTTTTCAGCTTTCTTACCGATACGAATAGGTTCTTCATCTTTATATTCGGTAAGCATTGCAATCTTAACAACAATATCTTTATGACCGTTATTAACAACAGCTTCTTGCAAGTTATCAATATCTACTGTATAAACACGATTCTTAGAAGTAGCTTCTTCATCAGTCATATCAGCTTTCAACTGTTTCCAAACATTAGAATCAGTAAAGTTAAGAGTTACACCAATACCAGACAAAGCAGCAGTATTAGCACATTTAGAACCTTTAATCTTAGCAACTTCATCACCTTGAATACAGCTAATCAAAAGTTCTTTCTGTTCATCTTCGGTAATACCTTCACGACCAAGAGCAGCTTTAAGTTCTTCATTAGAAGAAGATAAAGCACCTTCAAGAGTTTCTTGGAAATAAGTATTAACATACTTAATTTTATCATTCTTAGTCATACGAACACGAGTAGTGCAAGGATTACCATTCTTATCTAATTCAGCAATACCTTTAGCCAAAGCCCAAATATCAAATTCAGCATGAACAGCCATAGCAGCTTCGGGAGATTCAATATCCAAACCTTGTTCTTCACAGAAAGCAACAACTTCGGGTACTTTATTGATAATAGCATTATCAATATTTGCACAGTTATTAATGAACATTACATATTCACCATGAGCAATGCCGAGAGCTTTAGAAACTTGGGCAGTCATACGGAAACTACCAGGAGTAGAAACAACTACCAATTCAGGTTCTTCACTAACTGCTCTTTGACCAGCATTAACAATACCCATACCAAAACTCAAACCTTTCTTAAAGTCTTTCATTTTTCTTTCAATTTAAATGTTAATAATATCAGTCATACGACTGTTTTGTTTAATAATAATTTCTCTAGTTTGTTTATGTTATTGAATTTCAGTAATATCAATAATATCTTCATTACTCAAATCAATACCTTGCATAGTCTTTAATTCTTCTGTGCTTAAACAGCCCATAATTAAATCATTAGCAATTTCACGAGCACCATAAACAAATGCTCTATGACTTATCATTATTTTAGGATATTTCTTATAAGTATCTTTTTCAAAACATCCAGCAACAATAGCATCTTTATAAGTAAACTCACCAATAGCAACCATATTACGTTCTCCAATTTTACGATAAAAACGATAACTAGTAATATAATCAATAGGAACAGCAGGTATTCTATAAACAGGAACTTTACCAGTAGAAGCAATTTGTTTAGCTTCATTAGTATTAGTAGCTATTTCAAACTTACCATTAAGTTGATATTCTTTATATACATTACCATTATAATCTTTATAATATTTAACAGGATAAACATATATATGTTCATGGTCTTTATCTTCTGCATTTTTAGTTTGTGCCTCTTTGGGAGTAAGACACTTAATACAGTCAGATGGAAGTTTATCTTCATCATAAGCATTAAAGCCATCTGTATATTCGTACAGAGCGCGATAATTATCTACTTTTTCCCAACTCACGCTGCCTTTGACAAGTAATGCCTTAATAATGTGAACATCAACACCTGTTTTACCTTGAACTACATGAATATGTTCAATGCAAGTAGAAAATGGAAGTCTAAGGTCTTTAGCTCTCATTGCAATAGCAAGACCATCTTCAACAGACTTAATACCACATTTATCACTACGCATAACACGTTTGATAAATACTTCAAGACTTGCAATTTCAGCTTCACTCATATAGTTAAGCTGATATGGAGCAACAGAATGTTGAACACCATGTTGTTTTTCAACACCACTATTACTAACAGCAACAGTAGTATCATTAACTTTAACTTCTTTATCTTCGTCCATTCTATCAAAGAGCGATTTTGATTACACAACAAATGTAACTATTATATTTATACTAGCAAACAATATCATCAAAATTTTGAGCACTAATATCAGAATTAACATTCTGTATAACTTCATGGTTAACTGATAACTTTTCCTTTTTAAGACTTGCTTCTTCGATAGTACCAGCTATATAAAGTTTATGTACTTTAAGTTTTGATTGACTACAATTAACATTATTATAACGATAGATAAGTTCATCTATGGTATCACATAAAGGTGAGGTTAAAATCCATTCGTCTACGCTTGTTTCTAGGCTGTCAGTTGAATTATTTTTTATAGATAATACTCTTAATAAGCCATCATTAAAAGACTTCAAATTCAGCGTGGAAATAGCCTTAGATTTGATTATACGAGCAGTCCCTTTCTTGCTTCCAGACTTGTACAAAACAGGAATACCATTATCATCAACTAGAACTTTATCTTCAATTTTATCATGATAATCACCACAAATTTCACCTAATTTATCATTAATATATTTAGTTACAGTAGCAGCATATTCACCTCTCTTACTAATAATAAGAAATCGTTTATCAGGATTATCTTTAATAATTTCAACTATTCTTTCTAGCTTACAAACATTATCAGAACATATAAGCATACGTTCACGAACAATATTATAAAAAGTCTTAACTCGTTCAGCAAGAACAAGAGGATTATAACATTCATCAATTTGTTTACTAAAAGGATTAGTCATATCCATATCAGCACTCCATCCATTATATTCAGCTATTTCTGTAATATATTGAATAGCACTACGTCCATCTTGAGTACCATTTCGAGCACATTTAATATTATCAAGATTACCAAATACTTGAATAGTCTGAGTAATAAATTCAGTATATTTATCATAATTAGTAATATCATCTTGATTAGTAAATAAAATCTGCTCTCTGTGTTCCTCTACGGGGAGTAAAGCCCGCATAGCATTAATACCACTAGAACTTATATTATCATTAATAGGAGGAATATTAGTATAAATTTCTTTTAGCTTGGCAGTATCAATAGCATCTTTAGTTATAATCATAAGTTTAAATCTAGCATGATTAAAAACTGTATTACAAGAAAGATTCCATTCATTAACTCCAACAACAATAGAAATATCATAACTATAATTATATCTACTATTAACATAAGTATGAGTAAGAATATTAATAGTATCTATATTTATATTATGATTTTTAAGACCATCAACAATTTCAGTTCTTCTTTTCCAATTATCTGTAACAATAAGTATTTTAAGATTAGGATTTTTATTCCTCATCAGAGTAATAACTCTACTTATAATTTCAGAATAATCAAGAGGTTGAACACAATGGATAGTTCCAACACCTTTATAATCTTTAGAACCCCATTTATTAATAAGTTTACTATATGATTCTTCAACTATATTTTTCATCCAAAATCATCTTCATTAAAAATAGGATTATACATACCACTATATTTTTTAATTTTACTTTTACCTTTACCTTTAGGAGAAATTTTAAGTTTGATAGGATTAATAATCTTCATAGCTTCTTGATAATAAAATTTAAAATTAATATCTCTAAGAGAAATATCTTTATCATCAAGACTATTAATAACTGTTACAACAGAACCAGCTGCCATTCTACTACGAGAACCATTTTCATTATGAACTTTCTCAATAATATAACCTCTATTAGAAACATAAAATCGAACATATCTTTGGCAAACAACATGAGTAACTTGTCCATTTTCAATCTTAGTTTCTTCTACATGAAATTGTCTACCTACATTTTGAGTAAGACAAAAGTCAAGAATATTAGTAGCTTCTTGAAGAGTATCCATTACAGGTTTATTCTTAAGAAAATAGTTTTCAATAGCTTGAGCAACAATAGGCATAGAATAACCTTTAGTTAAATCTAAAGAATACATCATAGGATTAAGAGCGCCTTTAGATTCAAGTTTAAGTTTATGAACACCATTTTTAATAACTCTAAATTGGCTAAGATAATTATTTACATCTCTGCTAATTAGACAATTATAATAATCTGTATCAAACTTAAGTTTAGTAATATTTTCCCAAGTATCTTTAATACGATTATAAATGTCAATATCTCGTTTATAAAGTTTAATAACAATACCATCAGTATTAGCACTTAATACATGAATATTATTTATTTCTAACTCTTCTACTAACATTAACATCATTAATTGTCCATTAATAGTAGTTTTAAGTACAGCAAGTCTATCATAAAGATTACCAGCTTCAAACCCAAGTTTGCCATAAACAGAATTAATAACAATCTTAAGAACTAAAGCTAAAGTATCTCTATCAATTCCATCTACAATATCTTCATCGCTGTGTTTCACTTCAACTCTCTTATTTTTAAGCCAACCAATAAGATTACAAAAAGCATTAGTATCAAGATGAGCTGGAGCTACTTTATGAGCAGCAATAATACTAGGATACATACTATTAATATCAGCATGAATATAAACATAATCATCGTCATTAAGAACATCGTGTTGACCCCCCGTAGAGGATGGAAATAATTCTCTTCCACTACTCCAAAGTTCAACAGGATTATCTTGACTATGTAAACCTCCAGTTGCAACAGTATAAGTTACATTTCCAATTTTAACTTCTTTACTAAACGCATCTTTATTAACTCTATAAATAGTAGTTTTAAGACATTCATCAAGAAAGTCTTGCATAGGTTTAGTTTTAAATTTAATAAAAGGAAAAATAACTTTCTTAAAACTCATAGCAGTTCTTTCAGTTTTCTTACCTTTCCATTGTTCAGGAGCAAGACCACTAAACTTACTATAAAATTTCTCAAAAAGAATATCAGCAGTTTTACTACGACTAGAATTAAGAACATCTACATCATAAGCTTTACTAATAGCATAACGAGATTTAATTTCTTCTGGATAAAGACGAACTATTTCAGCTACAATGAAAACATCATTAAGATTATAATACATCATAGGTTCAATATATTCATCAAGAATAAATCTATCCCATTTATCTACTAGCTTATTAAGCTGACTAATACTCATTCCTTTAAGATTAGGAATTTCATTATATAATTCAGCTTCTTCTTCATTAATATCAGGAAGTTCATATTCTAGAAGTTCATACCATTGAAGATTAATAGAAGTTTGTTTTAAACCTTTAGGAACAGGTTTACGTTCACCTGTTTTACTATCTACAACTACACTTGCTTTATTAAGAGCAAATATACGCATTACATCGATACCTGTAAATGGTAGTTTATATTTTCTAAGACTATTAAGATAAAAATCAGTTCTAAATTTATCTTTATCATCTTGACTAGAAATAATAGTTTTACTAGTTTCATATAACTTATTAATAAGTTCTTTCGTACTATTCGTGCGCATATAAAAACTAAGTAAAGCAGCAATCATAAGATTATCATAATTGAAATTATTAAATCCATACAAGTCAGTACGAATAATAGTTCCATTAGAATCTTTATAACATCTAGTCTTATTAATATAACCTATCATAGAAAGTAATTGACTATCATCTGTATCTGTTATATAAAAACTATGTTTTTCAACAGTTTTAAGACGAGCTTTAATTTCTTCAACAGATAATTTTTGAACTAAAGGAATAGTTTTATTATCAGCATTAACACAATCTTTAAAAACTTTAAGATAACTATTAATACTAACAAAAGTAACAGAAAAGAAATTTCTTAAAACTTCAACATCATAAGCTATACAATTAATCATTTATACTATACCATAATTATTTCTATTTTTAGTAACCCAATTAACATCATCAGCAAAACGCTGTTTAAATATATGATAAAGATTATCATCTTTAAATTTAATAAGAGGAGAATAATTATTAAATATATACTTACCACCAGTAGCCATAAATCTAGGAATATGATTATTACTAATACTAAGATAAGCATCACCAAATATAAATAGATACTTATAATTAATTCTAGCTAATTCTTTCCATAGAATATTACGACATTTATCAATAGCAGTAAGATATGTATTATAATTATTAGAACAAGCACATTTAATACTATAAGTCATATATACATCTTCAGTGTTATTACGTCCAGAATATTCATCATAAAGATTACCAATATCAGTAAATAATTGATAACCTTCACAATAATTTCTATCACCCCTAGGAAATAGGAAAACAACATCTCCATGAATACTTCCTCTACCACCTTGTATATATTTACCTGTATTAAATATACGATTTGGACATCTAGCACAATCAGGATATTCGTCAACAGTTTTACTTGCCATAAGATAATACTAATTGATTACTAGCGCGAGAACAAGCAACATACAATCTACGAAGCATTTCATCTCTATTAGTATAAGGATGACCATATTTATCATAAATCATATCGTTAATATCTACAAATACATTTTTATAAGTAGAACCTTGTGCTCTATGAGAAGTAATTGCAAAACCATAATCTAAATCTCTACTAAATAAAATCTTACCATTACTATTCGTAATATTAGAAGCGATAAGATATTTACGTTTAAAATCAAAATACTGTTTCCATTTACTTCCACGTTCAGAACTACTAGCTTTTTTAGCATCATCAATAAGACTAGTCAACTTCTTATAATACATCTGAAATGTATAGTTATCATAATGGTCAATAACAAATAAAGGTTGAGTTATAGCACCACCATGAATAGCTTGAAACTTAATAAGAAATCCTTTAAACTCATAATCATTATCAATTGTATCAACAATATCTTTAACAATATATTCTTCACTATTGTTTATAATAATATCATTAAAAACATTAACAACAGTAGTATAACTCATTATTAAATCATTACGAGTAATAAGACTCTTATCAGCATCTTGAATAATCATATGTCTTACATGGTTATTCCATTGTGCAACACGACTATTAGTATAAGCTATAATACGATACAAATCAATATTTTTAGTATATTCTTCATCATTAAAACAAGTATCAATTAAATCAGAAAATTCAGTTTGACCACAAACATAAAATCCTTTAGTTTCTTCATTATAATCTTGTCTATTTTTAGATATATAATCGAGAAATCTCCATCCATTCTTATTATCTATATCTTCTCGAAGAAGTTTAAGAAGTTTACTAATAGGATTATTATCTCCTTGTCGTACAACTTCTTTAAGATAATAAGTATTACTAGCAATAAGAAAAGCTTGACTAGTTTTCTCATTAACAGGTGGAAGCTGACTAGAATCACCAAGCATTATAACTTTAATCTGAAGCTTCTTACATTTATTACTAATATACTTAACAAGTTTAGCATTAAGCATAGAAGCTTCATCAATAATTAAAACTTTAAGACCATTTAGTTTATCTTTTCCAACAGGATTAAAGGCAGGATTTTCAGGGTCAAAATTTTCAATATTAACATCAAGTCTAAAACCAAACAATGATTGAATTGTATTAACTTCTTTTCCACCAATAGAATTACTAAGAACTCTACAAGCTTTATGTGTAGGAGCAGCACAGCCTATAACACCACCAGACCATTTGCAATTATTAATAACATATTTAATAACAAATGTCTTACCTGTACCTCCAGCACCACAAAGAGCATTAATATATTTCTTATCATCCCAAGGCTGTGCAAGAAACTCAATAAGTTCATGCACAGCTATTTCTTGGTCTTTAGTAAACTTAATGTTAGTATCTTTTCTATTACTATTAGCAATATTAAGATTACCAATCATTACAATTCGTTGTTTACATCAATAAGATTATTTTTAACTTTATCTTCATATTCTTTCCATTCTTGAAAAGCTAAAATAGTAGATTCACTATCACCACGATTATAACATGTAGTAATATGAAACAATTCCTTAGCAAAAGGCATTTTAACAATTTTACCTTTAGCTATAAGTCCAGCAGCAAAAGGAATATAAAATCTAGTGTCAACAGTTTTTCTATTTTCACTATCTCTTATAATTTTAATTCTATGATTATATTCATCTAATCGACGAGCATAAACAACTTTCTTTCCTTTAGTTCTGTAACTTTCACCTGTAATGCTATATAGTTTGTCATTGTATTCTACTTTATAAGTACCATCAACATATCTAATAATACCTTCACATTTAGCAACTATAATAACATATTTATTGACTATTCCTTTCTCTTTGGATTTACCTACAACTCCAAATGAGAATTTAAAGCTAACCATAGCATACTACTTTCTTTTAATAGTACGCATACGTTTATCAACAGCACAAGTAATACCTTTAAAAGTATTATCCTCTGCAAATTTAGCTTTACGAGCAGCCTTTTTAGCAGCTTTCTTAGCAGCAATTTCTTTATCACGTTCTTTTTGTTGTTGAATAACATCAACAATCTCAACATGATAACCACAATAATGAGAAAGAAAATCAATCTTACCACTAGTTCCATTACCAATAGAACTATTCTTAGCTACTTTAATAACTTTACTAGCAGGATTGATTCCAATAACAGCGCCAACATTATTAAGTTGACGAACAACAGAAACTTCATCATACTTTCCCATAAGTACTTTACATTTTTAAAGATTAATAAAACAATTATATTTAATAGTTAAAACTATAATAAGTTCAATAATAGTTAGATTAGTAGAGCCACTACGCTACGCTCCGTGGCGACCCCCCGTAGAGGATGGAAGCAAGCTAGTCATCAACTTTCGCTTTAATACTATCATTAAGTTTATTAAGTTTATCAATAAAATGTTCAAGAACTTCTTTATTATATTCACTATCATTAATAATAAATTCAATATTACGATGAAATTCTATATCTTTATTTTGAAGTTTATTAATATCTATATTAATTCGTTCAATCTTCTTATATAGATTAAATACTTCATAAATAAGAAATAAAATACATCCAACACAAACTCCAAGAATATATCCAATAGCATCTTCAATCATAAAAATAATGATAAAGTTTACGAATGAGTTCAAATCTAGTATCAGTAATATTATAGATTTTAAATGCTTTAGCAACAAAATCAAAATCACCATATTTAAGTAAAGCATCTATATAATCTTTAATATCACTAAGCCACATAATAGCACTAACAGAATATCTATCACTATCAGTATTAGTAATATATTGACCAATACCTTTAGCAATAGTATCAGCAGTTATATCATTAATAATAAACTTATCAGTAAACCAATTATCTTTTATATACTGTTTATCAGTATATTTATCACGAAAGGCTTTAGATAGTTTATTACATAAATCAATATAAGAACGAGCAGCAGTTCTATTATTATGATTAACAAATTGAACATCTTTAACTTTAAGAGTTAAATTCATACCACATTCAATAATACGAACTTTAATTTGTTTTTTATCCTCATTAATATATAGAACAATAGCAAGTTTATCTTTCCAATAACCAGTATTCAAAGTAACTATATCATAAAGTTTAACTTTAAATCCAGATGTAATAGTGCCATCAATATTCTTATAAGCAATATAATTCATAATAAAACTGTATTAAATTTTTAGTTTAACATTTATTAGCTAGTTCTTTTGCTCTGTATTGAACTCAATATTAATCGTGATAGATTAATCAGATTATATATGAAAATTCAACAGAGAGCAAAAGAACCGTATCTGTGAATGTATCATGAGCGTAAATAGCTAGTCATTACTAGCAGGCTCATTATTCTGTTCATTATTCTTACCATCACGTTTAAGACGTTCTTTAAGAATATGTTCAGATACAGAACCGAGTTTACATTCACTAACACAACGACTAACACCTTTAGCATGAGTTACAGTATATACAATAGGATAATTAATATATTTATTATTACCTACTGTACGTTCGATTTTAGTAATTCCAACTTCTGTTACAATACCAACACAAACACCAAGCTTAGTTTGATTATGATATTGATAAGTATATTCCATATAAACTACTTGTCCTTTTTTAAACTTAGCTTGTTCTTCAATGTATCTATCTAATAGACCATCAAAAATAAAAGAATCATAATTATCCATTTTAATTATATATTTAAAGTTAATAATATACATACTAAAAAGCCTAGCACTATCTTCACAGACAATGCTAGGCAAAACTACAAATACGAAATCATATAAAACGAAATGTTTGACACAGACATTGTTATTACTAATTTCACAATCAATAATAACATCATTAACACCAAATCAAATATGACATATAACACTTGGACTATGATAAATATTAATAGCACTATCTTCACAGACCGTACTATTACAAAACCTACAATTTTAGAAATTAAAACGGATAATAACAATATCATAGTTTCGGAGTTCAATTCCTCCATCATCAGCAAGTGAAATAACACTACTATCTTCACAGACAGTAGTATTAGAAATAAAATCAAAAACTTATGTGGGATTATTTAGTAGATTTATTTGCTTTTCTACGTTTAAGTTCAGCATAAATTTCATCATCACTAAAATTCTTAAACTTATTCTCTTGTTTATTATTATCAACAGAGTGATTAACCATTTTAATCATTTCCTTATATTCTGCATTAGAAGTATCAATAATATGTTGAGCAATCAAATTATTAATTTTAGTATTAGCTTCAACAATATTAATAATCATATCTTTAGCATATTTAGGAAAAACAGCAATAATAGGTTTAAGAATATCTTTATCTTCAATTATACTATCCCAACGATTAATAAGCCAATCAAGTTCAAATCCATTTTCAGTAACAAGTTTAATAATATCTTCTTGAGTTTTACCAAAATCATTAAGATATTTTTGTTCTTTAAGAACACATACAAATAAAGCTAAACCTCTAACATATTGGTCTGGAGATAAACCTTTATCTTTAATATCATTAATGAATTTATTAATAAGTTCGCAATCTTCTTTATATTTACAAGTTTCACAAGCAATACTATTACAAGATTTACCAAAAACTTTATCAAGAATAACTTTAATATTAATATTTTCCATAATTTTATTTATTTAATCATAATAACCAAAAACATCATTTTCAGGGTCAACAATAGGACTATCATCAACTATTGGTTCCCAAGCAATATCGTCAAAATCTTGACTTAGACATTCTGCATGAATTTCAACACCTTCAACATTATTATTGAAATATGTATCATCTTCAACAAAATAAATATCAGTTCTTTCCATATCTTTATATATAAAATAAACTCCGAGTAGAGGATGATTATCATCAACTAGTTAACTATAACAAACCCAATAAACAAAATGGCAAGAAAATGTAGAAAATGACAAGCAAATGAGAATTAGCTTTAATAAGCTCAACAGCACTATCCATCCTCTACGGGGAGTCTATACTACAAACTTAGCTAGCTTCAGAATCTTTATTCTTTTTATGAAGTTCAGTTTCAGTATCAATCATAATACCAATAACTCGCTGACTATCACTAGCAACATCAGCATGAGCTTTAACTAAAGCATCAATGAATAAATCATCTGTATATCTATATTCTCTACGAAGACCACCATCAGCAGTAACTCTAAACTTATTCCATAAGAAGTCAACATAAGCACCTTTAGAATTACATATTCTTCCATCATCTTCAAGAGCATGAAGAATATTAAGAGAAGTATGACGTCTAAATGCAGCATTGAATTTAACAATACAAACTACATCAAGAATATGTTGAGGAACATTAATTCCAACAGGAACACCACGTTTATCAGTCTTAGCATCTTTAAAATCATTATCTTCATTAGCTTGACTAACAACATTAGTTTGTTCTTCCTGTTTACGAACTTTACTTTGTTTCTTCTTTCTAGCTTTATTCTTAGGTTGAACAGTTTCACTACTAACAACAGCATTAACTTGTGTATCTTCTTCAGGAACAACAAGTTTACCTTCTTGTTTAGCTTCTTCTAAACTTTCAGCCATAGTTTTCTTTCTAGGCTTAGATTGAACATTACTAGTAACATTATCAAAATTTACCATAACACTTATAAGTTTAAGATTAATATTATTATCAGTAGCAATATTACTCTACTGAACAACACGACAAATATAACAATTAAATATAATACTCCAAATATATTATAATTTATTTATACTATAATTCTAACTAATAATCAATAGCTATATTAAAATAACTAAAATAGTTATAGCAATAGGAATTAACTTACCACGAGTATAATAAATATCAATAGTATCAAGAGTATCATTAGTATAAAGAGAATCAGTAATATCAAGAATATTAAGAATATCATTAGTAATACCACCAGCAATATTAGCATGACTAGTATTAATAGTCATTATAATACTGATAATATTAATAGTGCTATTATTAACTAGAACTAATGCTATTAGTCATTATGACTAGAAGTCTTATTAGACTTGATAATACTGTTAGAGCTAGTCTTAATAACGATTGTATGACTAATCGTCATGACGAACGTCAATGAGATTGAGAAGATGATGCTATGACTGAAACTGATAGTGGTATAACAAGAAGTTATAGAGATTATAACGAAAAGTTATAGAGAGTATAACTAGAGGTTATAATGATGGAACTAGAGATTATGATAGTATAACGAGAAGTTATAGGAGAGAAAGAGAAGGAGTTGAAGCTAATACTAACAACGATGATATAACTAGAGGTTATAACTAATGGTTATGAAGATATAACTAAAGGTTATAATGAACGAGAATGAGAAAGATTAAACAATAGGTTTAGATTGATTAGGAAGAGGATGAAGAGAAGGATAAAGAGGAGGAAGAGGAATGGCAGCAGGACTAGTTCCTTCAGCATGACCATCTCCACACCCATCTCCACATCCATCTCCATCACAATCACATCCAACTCCACATTCAACCTCAATTTAACCCTATTTGAACCACATCCAACTCCACCATTTCATTCTCCACGAAATCCACATTCACCACTTTCATCTCCACTTACTCTTTCTCCACATTCAATACCTCTAGTCACCTCTAATTTCATCTCTATAACTTTTTGTTATGAGAGTAAATCTCCATGACCAATATCAGTATCAGCACCATTCGCATTAGTCATACCAACATCATCTTGTTTAACAAGATGAGTTGTTAGTGGTAGCGGATAATATCGGCAAGTTTGCCTCCATTATCCTTAGCCACAACTGAACTACGTTCCGATTGTGGAGTAACAGTTATACGTAGCATAAATGCAACTATAACACTAATGTACGCGCACACGTGTAATAACCACTTAATTATATATACTACGTATATATAATTTTTGTTCCAAGGAACGCGCGTATGTGCACGCACGCGAGGACTATTGCGCGATGTTATAGGAGTAAATCATCATTAATTTCATTAATAGTATTATCATCAGTAATTTCATCACGTTTATGACTATTAAGACTTTCATTAATATGACAAGCGATACTTTTTAGTTTAATAGCAATAGCTAATCTACATTTATCAATACTATCATATACTTGTTTGATATCATTAGCACTACCATTAGTTGTTAAATTAGTAACAACAAGAGGATGTCTAATATCATCAAGACTAAGTTTAATAAGTTCAACAGAAGTAATAGAATTATCATTCTCAACTTCAATAGTAGTAATAATACGATGTACTTTCATGATGTTTAATATTAGGATAAGACTTATCAGAACTTGCAGCTAGTTCATGACTGATAAGACTTATCAGACTGTTAAGTTCGTTTGCTGCAATATATTTAATGTTGATAATGAGCATTTCCATGTTGAACACTAGCAACAGCATCAGCAAAACTATTGTTGATAACACAAACGCTACCAACCCGAAGGTTAGTAGCGTCATGTTCATTAGAACGGTACGTCGTCATCGTTCATTGCAGTAGCAACAAAACTAGCTGCTTTAGCTTTAGCCTCACGCTTTGCAGCAATGGCAGCACGAGCGTCCTCCATAATCTGCTTGATAAGTACATTATATGCACCAACAAGAACAGGGTCAGTAGGTTGTTCGATACCTACAATATGATATACATATCGGTCATAATCCACAACATTGTAAAGATTATCTTTACGAGTAAACGGATTACGGTCTTGTACACCAGCAGGTACAAACTGGCAAAGAACTTTAACAGCAACACCAGTCAGATACATACTAGCAAAGCCAGCTTCAGCAGCCTCGCCAACATAGTTGACAAATCTACCGTAGAACTTGTCTTTGCGCATTACAAGCAGTATCTGATTGAATGGCATCTGAACAGCACCAAGCATACCCATTCGATGTGTACCATCAGGCATACTTTGAGCACCTTTGACAGGACTAGCAATAGTAACAAACGCATTGAGATAAGATTTGCCATTACGACCTGTACGTTCTTGACAATCAATATTAGTAATGACAGTAGTCATTACATAACTATGACCATCAGTACAGATGCGTCTAACAACATCATCAATGGTTTCCACTTGCGCAGAACTTTGATTATCTGTATCAACAGTAGGTTGAACAGGTTTGTTATCTGTATCAACAGTAGGTTGAACAGGTTGGTTAACACTAGTAGTTTGTTCAACTACATTAACACTCTCAGGAGCAGCAGCACCTTGTGCAGCTTGCGCTAAATCTTTAACGTCTGGCATGACTATTAAGTATTTAATTACGCTAATCAGTAGCATTACTGACAGTTGTTTCGTTTCAACTGCAAAGTATTTAATGTTGATAATGAGCAATACCATCTAGTAGAGATTAATCTCTACTAAGATAACTAACAATAGCCGATAGTATTCCAAATACAACAGCAGTAATCTGTTCATCACTAGTTGGCTCTACTTTCAATGCTAGTATGATAGCTGGCATCATCAGTATGATTGCAACTAACAACAATGGTTTGTTTGTTTTCATAATGATTAGTGTTAATAGTTAGTAATGTAATGAGATGAATAATCTCAAAATATTTAATGTTGATAATGAGAGCGAGAACTTTACTTTCTCCTAGAACTTGACGGGGGTAGTCAAGACGAGTTTAATGACCCACCCCTCCTACTCACTAGCCTCATCAAAACACCAACATACACTATTTTCAATACTATCACTTTTACTATCATCTTCAACATTATTACTATCATTATCAAAACATTAATATACATTACTATTATCTTCATAATTTTTATCTTCAGTATTTTCGTCATTATCCTTACTATCATTACTATTATATTTAATTCAGTCCTCACCAATATCTATAACTTCAGTTGCATACAAATCTTTATTCGCAATTACAATACCTTTATCAGTATCATTTTTAAATAAAACAAATTTATCAACTATAAGTCTATCTTTATCATCAAAAGTTTTTATTAATTTAGCTTCACTAATAATATTAATAAGTTTGTTAACATCACCTCTAAATATATAAATAGGATTAACAACATAAATATTTTGTAAATTAGTTCTTTTAATAATATTTTCATCTTCAAGATAAGAAATAGCGTTATAATAATCTCTACGATTAGGTTTAACTAAACCATAACCTTTAATTAAATCATGAGAAATATAAATAACATTACTATTAAATTTAATATTTTCAGCAATATAACCAATAAAAGAAATAATAACAGCATATCTATTTTTTCTTATTATATCCCAAACTCTCATACCAATAGTAACAAAATTACGTTTAATGCCAACTTCTTTACTAAGATGATAACCATTATCAAATTCAGCAACTATACCAGTTCTGGTACTTTTATTATAACTAAAAGGATTAGCAACAACAAGTCTTTGTTTTTCAAATTCTTCTAAACAATCAGCATTATAACAAACATCATTAACAAGTTTATTATAAACTTTACTAGGTTTAAAATCTTCTTTAAAAGTCATAACAATAATATTATTAAGTTCAACATAAAAATATATTACTCTAGGAAATTAGCAAAATGTGTTCCACCCATGGAACAAATATAGCAAATAAATAGCGAAATGTGTTCCATGGATGGAACAAGTTATATATTGTAACTTATTGATAATCAGGTAATTATAAAGTAGCAATAGTATCTATATAGATATATATATTATATATATATAATATTAATATAATCAGTATTATTAGATTTACTGTGACCCGCTCCGAGCTTCGCTCTCCGCTATACTCCCCGTGGAGGATGAATACAATCAGTATCAATCACATCAAGTTAATCAATACTATCATCATTATTAATATCTCTATTAATATCATTAATACTAATATGATTAAGTCTAGCTCATCTCCATCCTCCACGGGGAGTATGACTTGCATATTTATAATCATATAATCCTCTACGATTGAAATGTTAAAAATAGTTTTTCTCTTGGTAGATTCATTCAAACTCTTACATTTGCTAAAAACAATTAAGTTATGGGTAAAGATAAAAGTGAAACTAAACCTAAATACACTAGAGAATTTCATAGTGGTGAAAAGAATAAAAAAGAAGTTAAAGTTCCTAGTAAACTTAAACTTGGAAATATTGGTATTGATAGTATTATTAAAACTAAATAATTTAGTATTATGATTAAAGTTGAAAGTAAATTTAAAGATTTTGGTATTCAAATACCTACTGACATTAGCGAAATAACAAGTGAAGCACTTGACGCTATTCTTACTAATGTAGTTATTGCTAAACATTATTGTGTTGTTGCTCTTTGCCAAAATGAAAGTTTGTTCGGTGTTATTAATAGTAAAGTAAGTACAGTTGAAGTTATGCCAATTATTGCTAAGATTAGTAAAGAAGATTCTGAACTTATTGGTATGAATCAAATGGATAAGATTATTATTGACCGTTCTACTCTTGAACGTGGTTATCATCTTTATCTTAAACATAATGTTCTTAGTCCTCAATTTGTTAATAAGTATATTACTAATGATACTGAATTAACTCGTTCTATTACTGTTGGTACTTTTGGACAAAATCAAGGATATACAAAAGGACAAAAAGTTTGGTTTGTTGAATTTAAAGTTATAGCTATTAATGATTTAAGAGCTGCTATTACTGATAAACATAAAGCTATTAATCCTTTTGTTTATCATTCTGCTGAAAAAGCTAATTAGCCATTTCGTCTAAATAATCGAACTCTTCTTAAAACTACTTATGTATAATTTAAAATTATAGGTACTTATGTTCTTGTTTATAGTAGTAATCTAAGAAGAGTTCTTAAACTTTCAATTATGGATTTTAAGACTAATACTAGTTTTAATATTGCTAATACTAGTTCTCAAGAAGATTTTGATGATGATTATATTCTTATCTATAAAGATATAAATAATATATTAGATGATATTGGATTTCAAGGTGATGATAGAATACTTTGTAAATCTATTATTGAAAGTCTTGAAAAAGAAGCTAGTATTAATATACGAAAAGATAAATGTGTTGCTATTCCTCATATTGGCACTATTCAAAAGAATTGGTATCGTTCCAAACTTATTAGTCATTATAAAGACTTTAAAGAAGCTAGAAAAACTATGACTAGAGAAGAGTATAAAGAATATACTGCTAAAGTTATGGAAGAAGAAAAGCAAAAACATTATGAAGAAGAAGAAAAGATTAAGACTGAACTTAAATTTAAAAAGAAACTTCTTCCTATTTGGATTAAACTAAGTAAAAAACATAGTGCTGCTTATGCTAATCTTTGGCTATATGCTATGGGTAAACTTGAAATTATTGAATTTGATGAAGAAGTAGAAGAAATATATGAACGGTTTGGAATTGGATTGGATGCTGACCATAGATGAAACTGGTATGCCAAAAGCTCCTACACTTAAACAACTTCTTGATAGAGATGTTAGTCTTCTTTATACTAGAGATAAATCTCCTAATAAAGAGATGTATGTTAAAGAAGTTGGAGTTATTTATTATCTTGGTGACCCTAAAGGTCCGTGTCTACAAGAAGGTCTTAGTGAAAAAGAAGCTCTTAAGAAAGCTATTGAAAACTTTGATTTACCTAAAAATTATCAACCTGATATTCTTGTTTGGAAACTTATTAAAAGATATTATAATCAAAAAGCTGGTGCTGGTATGGAAGCTGTACTTAATATTAAGCGTGGTATTCATAATGTTGCTTTAGCTGCTAGTAAGTTAAATGAATTGTTGAATGACAAGTTATCTGATGGTGCTAGTCTAGAAGATGTTCCAGTTGTTATTGGTTATATGAAACAAATTAATGATTTAGCTAATCAGTTTCCAAACACGATTAAAGCTCTTAATGTAGCTGAAGAAAATCTTCTGTATGAACAAGAGAATGTTGCTGGTAGAGGTGGAGTTGAAATTACTAGTAGTATGATTGAAGAATAAGCTGATGCTAATCTACTCCATCCTCCACGGGGAGTCTAGCGTAGGCACGTAGTGCCGAAGCGGGTCCAAGCTAGTGTTGAACTTAATAATATTAATATGGAACTTAAAGATAAAAGATATAATGATATTAGACTTATTTTTCATGAAGAAGAACATAAGTATAACGATAGTCTTGGTAATGATTATATTTCTACTACTACTATTCTTCATAATTATGCTCCTAAATTTGATAAGAACTATTGGTTGAGAAAGAAGTCTAAAGAACTAGGAATAAGTGAGAAGAAACTAGAGGAACAATGGTCAACTATTACTAAAGAAGCTTGTGAACGTGGAACTAATACTCACAATGGTCTTGAAGATGGTGTTAAAGGAGCATCTATGTTTCAACAAGCTATTAATTATCTTGATAAACGTGAAGATGGTGTAATGGTTACTATTGCTGATATTCCAAATTTTGGTGCTAATTATAAACTTCTTAATCTTAAAGATTTTATTGAACTTACTAATAATCGTTATCCTCTTATTTATGATGCGTTTAAAATGTACACTGAAAGAGGATATAAGATTTATAGTGAGATTGGTATGTTTCTTATAGATTGGTTAATTAGTGGAACTATTGATATTCTTCTAGTTAATGAAGATACTAATTGTGCTGTTGTAGGTGATTGGAAAACAAATCGTGGTGGATTAAAATTTAGTAGTGGTTATTATAAGAAAGATAAAACAGTTAAACCTGCACAACAAACTAATGTTTGGGTTGATAAAGATGAACGACTTTTAGCTCCTCTTAATCATCTTCCTAATTGTAATGGTGCTATATATAATCTTCAACTTAGTATGTATGCTTTTGCTGTTGAATATATACTTGGTTTAACTATTAAAGGTATTTGGTTATGTCATATTGATAGTGATTTTGAACTTAATGAATATGGTATGCCAAAAAGATTTTCTGATGGTCTTTATCATATTAAAGAAAATCCTGTTGAAACTACTAAGTTTTTTACTATGAATTATCTACGTGATGATATTAATAAAGTTCTCAAAGATAGAGAATTACAAATTAAAGCTAGTGGTGTTCAAACTCAATTTAAACTTGCTATATGAAATTAAATAAAGATAATTTAATTGGAGTAATTATTGGTTTTATTGTTTTAGTTATATTTGCTGTTTGTTTATCTAGTGGATGTACTAAACGTATTACTCCTGTTCCAGAGATTAGATATGTTCCTGTTACTGATTCTACTGCTGTTAATGAATTAGTTCTAACTAAAGAATTACTTCGTAGAACTCAAGATTCTCTTAACGCTTATAAATCTGATACTACTATTAGTGCTGATTATTTTGTAGCTAAATATAAACTTGAGCGTATTAGATATTATAATGATATTGCTGGCAAAGGAAATAATATCAAATTTTTACGTTCATGGATTCGTAGAACTCTTGAAGAATAAAATATTATGTATATTATTAATCGTAGAAAAAATATAAGATTAATTGGCAATGAACACGCTCTTGATGATAAACTTATATTTGTAATTTATAAAGTTCAAATTAAAGTTCTTTGGTTTTGGATTACAATTAAAGAATTTGATGAAGATGAATATTATGACGCTGTTGATTGTTTTAGATATTGTACTAATCCTTATATAAATTAAATTATGGCTTACTTTGGAGATGCTTTTAAAAAACTATCTATTAAAGAAGGTGGTTATGTAAACGATAAAGATGATGCTGGTGGAGAAACTTATAGAGGTATCAGTCGTAAATATAATCCTACTTGGCAAGGTTGGACTATGATTGATTCTTATAAGAAACATTATACTGTTGGTAGTAAAGAGTTTAAGTCTAAGCTTGATAATGATGTTCAGCTTCAGAAACTTGTTTGGGAAAAGTATAAAATAGGTTATTGGGATGTATTTGAACTTGATGATTTTAATAGTCAGAGAGTTGCTGAACAATTATTTGATACTAACGTGAATTGTGGTCAAGTTGCAGCTATCAAGATGGCTCAAAGAGTTCTTGGTCTTAAAGAAACTGGTAGATGGAACCTTGATTTACTTAATAAACTTATAGAAATAAAAGATTAACTTAATACTGTATAGAATTATGAAGAAGATGTTAATAGCAATATTTATAATAGCGATTATTAATTTATGTGTTACTCTGTATTTATCAATAAGTCGTTTTAGTGTAGAAGTCAATTCATATAATAAAAGTGACACTGCTATTAATCATGTTCGGATTGATTCTATACAGTTAGTTATAACTGAAAGAGAAAGTATAGTTTATAAACTTAAAGAACATGAAAAAGATATTGAAGATAAAGTTATTAGTCTTAATGATAGTGCTACTTGGGAGTTATTCAAGAAGTTGGTGTCAGAGTGAGATTGATAATATAGTGCGTCCTCCACGGGGAGTCAACACTACTGATACAACTGTTCTTGTTCCTATTAATATGATTAAGATTGCTAATACTAAGATTATCAAAGCTAAACTTTATAAAGATATTATTGATGAACAAGATAGTATAATTAATCTTCATAAGATTAAATATAATGCTCTTTATAAAGAAGTTGAAACTTTACAAAATAATCTTGATAATAGTAATAAAGTAAATGATAGTTTAAATAAGTCTATTGAACGTATTAAACGTAAGAATAGATATTTGGTAAGCGGTGGTGCGGTTTGCGCTATCGCTTTTGTTGTTTGTTTACTAGTTAAATAAAATATTATGGCTGATGGTAAATATCCTTTTCTAGAATACATTGAAGAACCTGATAAAGAGAAAAAGTATAAGAAAGCTAGTGATTGTGGATGGTATGACCCTCATAATAACTTTTTAATTGGAGATAGTGGTGGCTTTCTTTTAAATATTAGACCTGGCAAATTTGTTAATACTGAACTTTTTAATGAAGCTGCTAGAACATATCAAGCCACAGGTAAATATACTCAATTTAAAGTTGATAGTATTCCTCATAGACAATTTAGACGTAGAGAATGTGATAGACGACGTAATGGTTTTTCTGCTCCTTGTTGGCAAAATCCGGATGGAAGTATAGAAGATGTTTGGATAACAGGTGGTCATTATAATTTTCTTAATTATACTCGTATGGAACGTACAGATGAATCATCTGTTATTGTTACTGAACATGGAGCTACTGCTAAAAAGATTTATAGTTTTCCTAGTTTTATTGATGCTCAATTTTGGACTTGGCAAATTATAGAATTTTGTAGACGTAATGGTTTACATCTTATTATTGATAAAACTCGACGTGGAGGTTTTTCTTATATTATGGCTGCTGATAGTTCTAATGAAGTTAACTTATCTAAGCATAAAGTTGTTATTCATGTTGCAGCTGATAATAAATATTTAATTAAACAAGGAGGTTTAAGTGATTTTGCTGTTAATAACTTAAAGTTCTTTGAAGAAAAGACTCCATTTAAAAGAGGTATATATAGTCCTACTACTGATAGTTTTAAACTTGGTTATCGTATGAAAAATGGAGTTGAAGCTGATGATAGTTGGTCTAGTTCTCTTTTAAGTGTTAGTGCTAATAATAATCCAGACTGTGCTATTGGTAAAGATGCTGTTACAATTAAAGTTGAAGAGCTATCTACAATGCAGAACTTTGATGAGTTTATGAATGTAACTGAACCTACAATGACTGTTGGTACTCGTACTACTGGTACTCTTATGGCTTGGGGAACAGCTACTGCTGCTAACATGCAAATATTTGAACAAAACTTTTATAATCCTAGAGCATTTGGATTTATGGCTTTTGAAAATGTTTTTGATAATGATGCTCGTAATGAAGTTTGTGGATTCTTTAAATCTTATGCTTGGGGTCTTGAAGGAGAGATAGATGGAGTTAAAGGATTTGATGAAGATGGAAATAGTAATCTACGAATAGGACTTAAGCTTGCTGCACGAGAAAGAGTTGAAAAGAAAAAGACTGCTAAGACTTTTGCAGAATATCTTAATTATCTTGGTCAGCGTGCTTTATTTCCTGCTGAATCTTTTAGTAGTGCTAGTGAAAATATATTTAGTAGTGAAGCTCTTAATAAGTTTGAAGATAAACTTAGAGTTGATAATAGTTATAAGTTTTATACCGATGGTGAACTATTTGAAGATGGAACTAAAAAGATTTATTTTAAATCTAATGCTCGTATAAGAATTGAAAATCCTGATATGAAAACTTATGATTATATTCAAGGAGTTCCTAGACGTGGTAACGAAGACCCTCATGGTTGTATAAGAGTTTGGTTTGCTCCAGAATATGAAGAAACATATATTAATGATAGACTTGTAAGAAGTATTCTTCCTGGTACTTATGTTGCAGTTTATGACCCTGTTGGTATTGATAAAGATAAAAAAGAAATTACTGATAGACATTCTCATAATAGTATATTTGTTATTGAAATGCCTAGAGAACGTAATGGATTTAAACCTAAATTATGTGCTGCATATTATGGACGTACTGAAAGACTAGAAGAAGCTGATGAAAAGTTTTATCGACTATGTAAATGGTATAATTGTATTGGTACTGGACTTGTAGAAATAAATCGTGGTGAAACTGTTTCTAATTTTCGTAAATGGAAAGCTACTAAATATCTAGGTTATGAACCTTTATATGTTTGGGATTCTGCTGTTAAAGAAAAAGTTAGTACTAGTTATGGTTATAATATTGGTAGTGGTCCTAAGAAACTAGATGGTCTTCGTCTTCTTAAAGAGTTCTTATATGAAGTTATTGGTAAGAATGAATTTGGAGAAGATATTTATGTTTTTGAAAGATTTCTTGATTATCAAACAATTCTTGAACTTAAAAAGTTTAATGCTGAAGGTAACTTTGACCGTATATCTAGTCTTATACTTTTAGGTATATATTGGAAGTCTATTGATATTAAAGGTAAACGAGAACTTGCTAGTCGTAAGAAAGTTACAGAAGATAATGATAAAACAGATATTTTTAATAGACAATGGTTTTAAGATTAAATAGATAAAGATATGTATAATTTTGGTAGACTTGATTTTCCTAATCAGCACGTTAGTTATGCTGAAAAACAAGAAGTTGATTGGTATGCTAAATGTTGTGATTATGTTATAGAAGCTGGTATTGCTTGTAAAGCTGATTTTAATGTAGAAGAAAAGTTTAATATTCTTCTTGGTAATATTCCTAGAGAATATTATAGAAAAACTCTTAATCCTTATAATGAGAAAGATGAAAATCTAACTCGTTTTCCAGCTACTATGCGTAATTATGATATGATGAAAGGTATTATTAGAAGATATATTGGTGAATATATTAAGAATCCACATGATTTTATTGTTGGAGCTAATAATCCTGAAGTTGTATTTGCTAGAGATGCTGAACTTGGTAAACAAATTATGATGCTTGCAGAACAAGCTGTTGCTAAGAAAATACAAGAAAGTTATATGCAGTTTGTTAATGAAGGTAATAATCCTGAACAATTTAATCCTGAACAAGCTGTTGATATTGAAGCTTTTATTAAAGAATTTAATGAAAATTTTATTGATGATATTAGTGCACAAGGACAAGATTTAATTAATGTTATTGATGACCTTACTGATGCTTTTACTATATACGCTAGAGCTTATTTTGAATTTGTTGCTTTTGGAGCTTGTTATACATATAGAGATGTTGTAGGTAATCAATTAATTAAACGTGTTGTTAGTGTTAGAGATGCTTTTCCTGTTCCTAATGATAATATGTTTGCAGAAGATTATGATATGTTTGCTGAACGTCGTATGTTGACTAAACAACAAATTATAGATGAATTTTATGAATATCTTTCTGAAAAAGAACGTGAAGCTCTTGATACATATTATCAATATAGTGCTACTACTTCTAGCGATAAAGCACTTTTAAATTGGGATAAATATATGTATTATTTTGGTGATATATGTAGTAAATTTAATAAAGATGATTTGCAACATATTAAGAACACTAATATAATGGCTCGTGATGCTAATAATGGTTTGTTTGAAGTTTGGCATACTGTTTGGAGAGGTGAAATAAAAGAAGGTATTCTTACATATAGTAATGGAGCATTTGTTACAACAAGAATTGTTGATGAAACTTATCAGCTTAACCCTGCTGGTGGTGATATTAGTATTGAATGGGTGTGGCGTCCACAAGTTTATGAGAGCGTTAGAATTGGCTCTCGTGCTACAAGTATATATCCTTATAAGGCTCGTCCTATTGCTTACAATAGAAATGGTAAACTTCCTTATAATGGTATTGCAGAACTTTTGCCGGGTTTTGGAAGATTTAGTGTTGTAGATACAGTTATTCCTTATCAAGTATTTCGTAATATAGTTTCTTATCATAGAGAAATGGCTATTGCTAAAAATAAGATGAATGTTCTTATGATTGCTAAATCTCTTCTTGGTAAAAAACCTGCTGAAACTATATATCGTATGGCTGCTGATGGTGTACTCTATATTGATGATGAAGATGATGCTAATTTAGTTAAAGCACAAAATGTTCGTTATCTTGAAAGTCGTATGAATAATTATATTACTGAACTTGGGCAACTTATTCAAGAGATTGAACAGACTGCTAAAATGGAATGTGATATGACTCCACAACGTTATGGTGAGATTGCTAATAGTGCTGGTAAAGGAGTTACTGATGAAGCAGTTATTCGTGGAAGTATGGGTTCTGTTATTATTGAATTTATATTTGATAAAATGAGAGAACGAGATTATCAAGCTGAAATGGACTATACTAAACTTGCTTGGATTGATGGTCTTAATACTTCTTATAAAACTAAAGATGGTGATATTAGATATTTAAGTCTTGATGTTAATAGTCATATATTTGCTAATTATATTGTTACTTGTAAAACTTCTGTTAAAGAACGTGAGAAACTTGAACAATATAAACAACTTGCATTTAGTGCTGCTCAGAATGGTAATATGGATATGGCTAATGCTGCTATTCGTGGAGATAATGTTGCTCAAATTAGTAAGCTTATTGATAAGTATCAAAATATTCAACGTGAACATGAACTTGATGTTGAACGTGTTTCTCAACAAACAGAACAACTTCGTCAAGAATTTGAACTTGCTAAGATTGATAGAAAAGCAGAACAAGATAGAGAAACAATTAGAGTTGAAAAATATCTTGATGGTCAAATTGAAGCTATGAAAGCAAATGCTAATATTATGAGTTTTGATAATGGTCTTAGTGATGCTGAAAAGAGTCAAGCTGAAGAACGTATGGAAAATGCTAGACTTAATCTTGAACGTAGTAAACTTAGTTTAGATGCTCAAAAGACTTCTGTTGAAGCGCAACTTAAAGAAAAAGAATTAGCTGTTAAACTTAAAGAAAGTGATGATAAAGTCAAGATTGCAAAAACGAATAAAAATCGTTATGATAGTAAAAGTAAATAATCGGCTGTACTTCTAAATTTTGTTCATAATAGGGCTGGACTTGCTTGTGAAAGTAGGTTCAGCCCATTTTCATTTTTCTTTACACCACATGAGCCATTTTAAGCTCATTTTAAGCACTTTATTCATTTCGTGATAGATTAATCATTATGATAAAATTTGATTCATACATGGCTTCTCTGAAAGCGACAGAATAGGTTATCAGTAATAAATATCCTAGTTAGCAATAGTATGTTAGTCGGCAAATCGGCTTAAAGGTGAACATATTTTAACGATACAAGTAAAACTCGTATTATTATTATAGTTTATATTTGTGATATAGTAATTAATTAAAAACAAAGAGTTATGCCTAGTTTTGATAGTTTTGGTTTTAATGGTGAAACATCTAATGGGGATGGAAAACCTACTGAGGACATTACAGACCTTGATACAGGTAAAACAGGACAGTTAGATGCTGATGGTAATCCTATTGATGATATTACTGGTGGTAATAATGGAAATGGGAATAGTGATTCTAATGCTAATAAAGATAACCAATCTTCATCCTCCACGGGGGGTAAGCCTAATGACAAAGCGAATGACGCTGATGCTGAACATGGTTTAGAAGAAGGTACTATTATCGAAGATGGAGATAATAAATATACTGTTGATAAAGACGGTAATCTTATTGATGATAAAGGTAATATCTTTAAAGCTAAAAATGAAGTTGCTGCTTATCTCAAAGAATTTGAAGTAGAAGATACTAAAGAAGAAAATACTATTGATGTTAAATCAATTCAAGAACTTGTAGGTGTTTCTGTTACTTCAGAAGATGGTAAACCAGTTGCTTTTGATAATACTCCTCAAGGAGTTGCAAGTTATATTCAATCCGTTATTGATTTAAAACGTGACGAATTTGCTCAAGCTGGTGTTAATAAGTTATTTGAAGATTATCCTATCGTTGGTGATTTTCTTAATTATTATGTTGCAAATGGTAATTCATTTGAAGGCTTTGGTGAACTTCGAGATAGAAGCGGTATTGAAGTAGATGAAAATAATGTAAGTCAACAAGAAGCTATTGTTCGTGAGGCGTTTAAGGAATTTAATCGTCGTGGTAATGTTGATAAGTATATTCAATATCTTAAAGATAGTAATGAACTTTTCAATGTTGCTAAAGAAGAACTTGAAGCTCTTCAGAAAGCTGATAACGAAATGCGTGAAGCTAATGCTAAAGAAGCTATGCGAGTTAAAGCAGAAGAAGAGAAACAACTTATGGAATTTTGGAATGGAGTTAAAGAATGTATTGATAAACGACAAATTGCTGGTTATCGTATTCCCGAAACTGTTATTATTGAACGTAATGGTAAACAGATTTCTACTACTCCTGAAGATTTCTTTAATTATGTTTATCAAGTTGATGATAAAGGACTTTCTCGTTATGAAAATGATTTAATGAAGTTATCTCCTGCTGAAAGACGCGATGAAGAACTGCTTAAGGCTTGGCTTAAATATACAGGTAAAGGTTATGATAGTTTGATAGAAATGGCTGTTTCTGATAAAGAAGCTAAAAAGTTGAAACTTACTGCTAGTCAACGTAAATCTACAAAAGGAGCTATTAAAATAACTAAACCTGACAGTAAAAAAGATGCTCTGAAAGATGAGCGTTTTGGTTATTAACATAATAGTAAATTTGTAGATGAAAACATTACGTGTTATTGGACAAACTCGTTATGAAGATAGAGGTTATTCTAATGAAGAATCAATTGCTTATCTTCAGCTTCAAAAGCCAGAAGAAATTAATAGTTTTCTGACTTATAATTATGGTATGGATGATGACCGTTTTCCTTTAAGTTTTATTACTGAAGGTCAAGGTAGTCGTGGTATTAAAGATGTTACTACTGTACAATGGACTTGGAAAACTATGGGTCGTATGAAGTTTACAGACTTTGTAACTTACTTTAATACTGCTGTTACTAAACCGGGTCAAAATGGTAGTGAATTTGAAGTTCACTTCTCTACTCATTGGTTTATTGAACAACATGGTCTTACTGCTCCCGATGGCGTTACTCAAGTTCGTATTCAGAAAGACTTAGGTGAATCTGCTTATGGTTATGCTTATCTTTTGAAACTTACTTCTCCCAATCCTGATGCTTATGTTGACCCTCAATGGTTGGCTAAAGGTATGTATTGGGCAATGAGTGCTCCTACTGTTTCTGAATCTTATTCTAAAGGTAACAGAAGCAATACTATGGGTCCTGCTGGAATGACTTCTCAACTTGAGTTTTATCGTTATTCTAAAGAAATAGCTGGTAATCTTGCTAATGTTGTTACTCAATATCAATTCCAAAATGATAATGGTGGTACTTCTAATCTTTGGATTAACGAAGAGATGCGACAGTTCAACTTGCACATGAGAGTAATGAACGAAGAACGTTTGTGGAAGTCTGAATATAATCGTTTGCCTGATGGTACTATTCCTTTGAAAGACCATGATAATGGTAAACCTATTCCTCGTACTGCTGGTATGTTAGAAATTTGTCGTGAATCTAACTACGATACTTATGGTGAAGTTCTGACTCTTAACAAACTTGAACGTACAGTTGGTGATGTTCTTGACCGTGATACTCAAGATGGAGATAAGAAAGTTGTTCTTATGGGCGGTAAAGGATTTATTCGTGACTTTGAAATGGCTATCAGAACTGATGCTAAAGAAAACGGATTTATTACTCCTCTTGGTGAAAAGATGATTCAAGATAATGGTGATGGTCTTTCTTATGGACGTTACTTTAATAAGTATAAAACTCCAGATGGATATATCATTACTGTTATTCATAATGCTTATTTCGATAAGGGTACTGATGCTGAAGCTGCTAAGCAAAATGGTATGATTCATCCTACTACCGGTTTGCCTATTACTTCTCATCAAGCTGCTTTGATTGATATGAGTAATTATAAAGGTAATCAGAATGTTCGTATAGTACGTCAAAAAGGACAGGCTTATAAAGCTAAAGTTATTGAAGGTATGACTGATATTCCTGCTTGCTGGGGATTACCTAATACTAATCATGCAGCTACTGAAATTGATATGGCTCGTTATGAAGTTAAAGGCTCTATTGGTTTGCAGGTAGATAACACTACTAAGATGTTCTTATTGAAATGTGTATTATAATCATTTAAAAGAAGCTATTTAAGATATGGATTTTAACAAAGTAAATGAAGCTAATAAAGCAGGAGAAAATACTCCTGCTGCTTCTAATGTAAATACAGATAAACAGGTTATACCCCCCGTAGAGGATGGAGTAGATAAACAGCCTGCTAATACAGTAGGATTTAGAGATGAAAGTCTTGATGAACCTTATACTGAAAAACGAACTATTACTATTAATTTAGTTACTAATTATTCATTATATCGTAGAGTTAATGATAAAACATTACCTAAACGAATGGATAAGATTGGTAGTTGTGTTCGTAGTTCTCGTACTCTTTCTTCTAATAAAGGTGAGATTGAATCTTATTTTCCTGCTTTAATTGGTCTTGCTCCTAATAATGAAAACTTTATTTCACGGGTTAAGGCTTATCTTAATAATATTAGTGTTTCAGTTGATGAACTAGGTAAGACTTTTGATATTTCTTTCTTTTGGAATCGTAAACGAGATTATCTTCGTTTTAGAGCCGAAGAAGAAGCTATTGAAACTGCTTATATGAATAGTGACCGTAAAGGAGTTAAAGAACTTAGAGAAGCTCTTGAAGCTAAAATTACTAAGTTAAATCTTCTTGAAAGTGAAAAGTATAAATATGGTTATCCTATTGTTCTTGATGATTATCTAATTTATCGTCATTGTTTATTATATAAAGATGTAGCTAAAGATATTGCTCTTATTAATTCTGACCCATCTATTAGATTTTATTTTAAAGATGACCAAAGAGAAGCTGAGCGTCTTGCTAAACATCGTCAGGAAATTAATTCTGCTAAAGGCAATTATGTTAAACTTCTCACGAATAGTGATTTGTTTGATGCTGTATTTATTCAATACTGTGTTGCCAATAATATTAATATTCCTAACGGTATGGCTATGGATACTGTTGATAAACAATCACATCTTGATAAATTTAGTACAAATGAACCTGCTAAGTTTAATAAACTTTGTAATGATAAAGATATTACTATTAAATCTTTAATTGAGGTTCTTATTTCTCGTGGAGAATTTATCAGAGCAATTCATAATCAGAATATTACTACTCCTGATGGTGAGTTCATTGGTGCTAATGTTAAAGAAGCTGTTACATGGTTTAAAAATCCTACTAATAGTGCTCTTGTTAGTGCTTATAAAAATAAACTTAAAAACATTTGATTATGAACATTGGGGAGATGCACGTGACGTTCAGAGAACTGGCACAACAGATGGGTATGCAGACCGTTCGTGCTATTCTCATGGAAGATATAGATATTTGTCTTAATGCTGCTATAATTGAAAAAGCTAGAAATGTAATAGTAGAAAACGTTGGACCTGTTCCTTATAATGATAAGGTTGCTCGACAAAATGCTTCTATTAGTCCTGTTAATGCTCTTAGAACTTTATACACAGCGGGTACTGTTAACGGCGGAGATATTACAGGTGGTGGAACAGAAGTTGACCCTTATAAAATTAACATTGATAGCGACGGAATAATGCTATATACAGGCTTTCAAGTTAGTTATAATGGCAAGACAATTTATGATTGCAGAATTATTGAAGCTGAAGATTTAGGTCAAACGCTAAGAGATTTCTGTAATCGTGCTGCGAAAGATGCTCCGATAGTTACTATATTTGGAGATGAATCTGGTATCAATGTTGATATATATACTGGACGTAATAATACAGTTAAACCTCAATTAGTTAAATATCTTTATATCAAAGAACCTGCTAAAGTTAAATTTGATGAAGATAGAGAAGAAGATTGGGTTAATTGTGATTTACCTCCTTATTTACATATGGAAATAGTTATGCGTGCAGTACAGATTTATCTTGCTAGTATTGGTGCTACTTCTAATGGAGCTGATAAACAAAGTTAAACTCTAAATTAAATTAAAAATGAGACAGTTTTTGTTAGCGGGCAATGTCGCTTATGGAGAAAGTTTGCCTCTTGCTGCTGGAGCGGTTGCTTTTACTTATCTTGCTAATGGCAATGAAACGATTGACGCTGACGGTACTAAGATTACCGATAAGTTTTACATTAATCTTGGTCGTGAAGCAAATGGTCCAGTAGTTCTTCCAGCTTATAAGAAACATCTTACTTTTGTTAAAGGTGCTTATCAAGCTGCTACTACTTTTTCTGCTAATCTTACTATCGGAGATGTAAATGCTTATTCTGATTATTCTATTATGATTGTGAAAAAAGGGTTAAAGTTCAATGAACGTAATCGTTGGACTGCTACCATTCATACTGGTCTTAATCCTACTGCTAATGATGTAGCAAAGAAATTAGCTAACCAAATTAATAATAATACTGTTGGACATGGTATTAAAGCATCTGTTGCTGATGCTAAAATCACTTTAACTGCTGAGTCTAAAGGTATTGATTATGAAATTCTTGGAGCTGATGAATTAGTTGGTATTAGTGTTATAGTTACAGATACTGGTTTTCCTGCATATGGAGATGCGGCTTATATTACTGATTTGGCTAATAAAGCTGCTGCCGATGCTGGTATCGAATATACTTATCGAGATACTTATACTGAACTGTATCCTACATATCCGCTTAATCCTTTGAAACAACCTGATAGTGCAGATGCTGGATATACTATCTTTACTCTTCGTTTTGCTGTTCCACGTGAAATGAAAACTAGAGATGAAGTTGTTCATCAGATTGTACAAATAGCGTTCCCTACTGGAGCTACTGCTATTGCAACTGTTGAAACTATCCTTAAAGCTATTGCTACTGAAGAAAAAGCATAACCTATTACCCGACTCGATTAGGTAAATATTAGGTAATATTAATCGAATAGGGGCTATTGGTATTAGCATTAGTGTTGATACTGATAGTCCCTATTCTTGTATCTATAAAAATGGAATTAATTCAAAATGCCTTTGAACAAGGTCTTATTCCCGGTATTGTTATTGTTATTTATCTTATAATTAATAAGATAATTGATAATAACAAAAGAAATCCTTTAGATGATATTGCCAAACTTCTTAATATAGTTACTAGAGATATTATTGAAAAAGATAGAGAAAAATCTAAAGCTGTTATTTCTATTACTATGGTTAATGCAGCTTCGGAATGTGCAAAGTTTGTTGCTTCAACTATTATTACTAATAATGTTAATAATAATCGTGACCAAATAGAATATAACGCTAGACATTTAGTTAATAGTGTTTATTACGATACTTATTCTAAACTTAATATGTATCGTGGAGATGAAGATTATCTTAGTCATTATATGAAAGAAGAATGGAAAGAAGATATTTATGGTGATATTATAAATATTGTCTATAATAAAAATCTTGATTCTAATCAACGTATTCTTGCGTTTAATAAACGTATTGATATTAGAGTTAATGATTATACTGCTTATATCATTAATAAGGCATTTAAATAAGATGATATTATGATAAGAGGTTATATTAATAATCCAAAACAGCTATCTAAAGAGATGCAATTGCGTATTGCAAGCATGGCTGAAAAACAGGTGAGAATAGCAGAATTAGGCTTCCCATTGAACGAAAAAAATTGGTGCAAACTAACGCAAGGGCAAATTTTAATTCAAGCACTAGAAGCCTTAGAATTGCTTTCTGATGAGCAACAAAAATCAATTATTAATTCGTACAATAACTTGATGCTAGAATGAGTGAACAAATAGATGATAATTATGTTAATGGTGTCTATGTAAAAGCTGATGGAACTGAACAAGTTGAGATTAATCCTCAATATGTTTATATGACTGTTCCTAGCAAATATGTTTGTGTTTATCATAAACTATTAGTTCTTATGGCACAATATGGACTTGATATGCTTAATGATTGTTCTGCTACTTGTAAAGGTAATAATAAAAATATTGTTACTTGTTGGAATATGTTTCAATCTGCAATGGCTGCATATCAACTTGGTCAAGATAAACTTGCTGAAACTCTTCTTAAATATATTAAAGGTCAACTTAATATTATTTATGAAGGTAGTGAACAAGTTCAGTATAGTGGTTCTATTACACTTCCTGTTGATGAAGAAGGTAAAATTCATGCAATAGTTAGTTGTGGAGATGCTCCTAAATTTTATGTTGACCCTGAAACTGGTAAACTTTGGGAGAAGAAAGAAGAAGGCAAAGAATATAATGAAACTTATAGTCTTAGTGATGTTGATTATGATAATGAATAATGTGAATGTGTTCCATCCTCTACGGGGGGTCTACACTATGAATTTAGTAAACCTAGAGAACGTATGAAAACAATAGAAGAAGAACTTGGTAAAGTTAGTCTTACTTGTAATGGTCAATGGAATGATAGACCTTATGAAAGACTATGTATAGTTCATGACGGTTTCTATGCTAGCTATATATCTCGTAAAGCTGTTCCTGCTGGTATTCCTTTATCTAATGAAGAGTATTGGCAGCCTATTGCTAAACTTCGAGAAGATTTAGTTATTGATTATGAAACTTTCAAGAAAGAAATACTAGAACTTATTGCTGTTGTTCAAAGAGGTCTTAAAGCTGCTAGAATTGTAGTATCTACAATGGAAGATAGAGATGCTCTTACTTGGGAACAGATTGGAGTAGGTTGTGAAGTTTATGTTATTGAAACTAAAAAGAGTTATATTCTTGATGAAATAACTCCTGTTACTAATGCAAAGAAATGGCATCTTGAAGCTGATTCTGAAATTGGTTCTAAATTTGTAGAATCATTTAGTGGTATGTTTCCAAGAGCAATTGCAGAACGCGCAGTTGCTGATGAATTTGGTATTAATATTCAAGATAACTATCTTCGTCGTAATGTTGTAGTTAATTATATGGCACAAGTACTTAAACAGTATTTTGAAGATAATGCTGTTCAAATACTTGAAGGTCAGATTACTCCTGATATGCTTAGTGAATCTGTTAAACAAATGTTTACTGCTTCTCAAATTACTAATGCTGCTGATGAAGAAGATTTAACCGTTGTTGATAATCTACTTAAATTTGCAGATAAAGACTATAATGTAAATGATTATAGCGGAAAGGCTCGTAAATATCTTCGTAAGAATATGATTAGTGGTGTTAACACTCTTACTCAAGATATGATTAACGAGCCTAATACTATTTATATACTTCAATATGATTATTGTCTAGCTGGACAAACTATTGAACTTCCAGATGATAGTATAATTCTTTGGAGAGGTGGTAGATTATATGATGGAGCTGTTAAACTAAATAAATGTAGACTTCTTAGTAATTATCGTCAGGAAGATATGTTTGATAAAGAAACTATATCTTTAGATGGTGATTGGGCTAAAGGTCAAATACTTTATCATCCTCTTGATTTAGGCGAAGATAATAAACAAGTTGAAATTACAGGTTGGGGTGGTTCTTATACTAATGATTTTTATTGGTTTTGGGATGGAGAAAAATGGGTAAGTATGGGTTTTGATTTATCTGTTTATCTTACTCGTGCTGAATTTGAAGCTTTCTTAGAGAAGTTAAGAGAAGAGATGGAAAAGTTTTATGCTTGGCTTCTTGCAGAACTTAAAAAGATTAATGAACATCTTGAAATTCATGACCAACAAATATCTGAATTACAACAAGATATAACTGATATTAACACTAGAATAGATAATCTTATTACTGAATATAACGCTAAATTTACTGATATTTATAATAAGATTGGAGATTTAAATAGTAGTGTAGAAGGTAGTATTAATAATCTAGAACAATATATTAATAATAAGATTGAAGAGATTCTTAATAAGATAAACCAAAATGGTAGTAATATTAGTAATGAGTATAAACAATATTTTGAAAGTAATTATGTATCAATGTTTAAAAATAAGATTAAAGCTGGTACTAATATTACTTTTGTTGAAAACTCTGATGGTACTATTACTATTAATGCTACAGGTGGTGGTTCTGGCGGCGGTGGATTAACCGAACAAGAAGTAAGAGATATTGTTAATTCTATGCTTAATAATTATTATACTAAGTCTGAAATTAATGATATTATTGCTGGTATTGAAGGCGGTGGAGGAAGTGGTGGAGATGGCACTCATAATGTTATGTCTACTACTCAACTCGGTGAAGCTAGAACAGGTAAATATCTTACTATGAGTAAGTTTGCTGATAGTGAAACTAAACCTAGCAGACTTGATGTTGATTTTAATACTCTTTATACAGATATTAAAAATAAATTAGTAAATGATGGATTTGGCTCAGGCGGTAGTGGAGGAGGAACAACAGGTGGAGTAACTGCTACTCAAGTACAAACTTGGATTGCTGCTGTTATGCCTATTGGTTCTATTATGCTTTGGGATACTTCAACTCCTCCTAATGGTTGGGAAGTTTATACTGCTGCACAAGGGCGTTTTGTTATGGGTTATATACCTAACGGTATTAATATTTATAATAATCCTAAACAAGGAAATCTTGATTGGAAAACTGTTCTTGAAAATATTAAAGATACTTATGACCCTGCTGCCCCGGGTCGTAATGTAAGTGCATATACGTTTTATATTGGTGGTACTGATTTACCTCTTCATCAACACGCTGTTGCTGTTGGTAAAACTAAATCCGGTGATAATAACCATCAAGTTATAGCACCTAGTAACTGGAGATTTATATCAGGTGATTTAGATGGTGATGTTAAAAATGGTTATCCTTATGGTACTGATAGAAATAGACTTGATAATCTTGGCATTAATCGTTCTACTAATTGGTATATGACTGGACCTAATATTAGTAATAATGGTGAAATGACTTGGAGTCAAATAAGTGGTAATAGATGGACAGGTGATTATCTTGCTATTAATAAACTTATGCCTACTATTGCTTTACATTATATTAAACGTGTTTCTAATCCGTGGTAATTATGGCTGAAGAAGAAAATGTTTTTGTTGGTACTAATTGTCAATCTTTTGACCCTAGTAAAGTTCAGTGTGATAAAGAAGGCAATATGCCAATTCATATACTAAATAAGTATTGTGAAGAAAATGATACTAGGTATGAAATATATCCTTTAACTGTTATACAAGCTATATTTGATGGTTTAACTGGTACTAGGCTTGATAGAATACTTGCTGCTTGTAACAGTATTTATTTAACTTGGGAAGGTACTTTTGCCGATACTGTTAATAAACTTGATAAAATTTATCGTCGTAAAGGATATATTATAACATATCGTGATGAAACTAATGTTAATTGGACTCAACGATATAATAGTGATGATATTAGTGATGTCGCTTGGACTAATCCTGCTAATTGGGAAGGATGGTCTTTTGATACTGTTATTAAAGATTTAGCAGAAGCACTTGAAGAGATATTTACTAATATAGGTGATTATAAAGACTTTCTTGATATTATTACTAGTTTTATTAATGATTTTGTTATTAATGTGTTTAATAATATTAATAATTATCCTAAACTAGTTGAAATTATTAAGAATAGTACAGTTGAAAGTTTGCCTATTATTATTAGAGATATATTTAATAATATTAATGAATATCCTGAGCTTAAAGAGATATTTAATCAATATATTAAACAATGGACTGAATCTATCTTTAATAATATTTCTTCTTATCCTGCTCTTAATCAATTCATAACTAATGCTATTAATTCTCATGTAGAAACTACTATTGGTAATATATTTAATAATATTGATAATTATCCTGCTATTAAAAATCTTATTATTAATAATACTGTTAACAAAGTAGTTGATATATTTAAGAATATTGGTCAATATCCAGAATTACAAGAAGCTATTCAGAATAATATTAATGAACGAGTTGATTATATATTTAATAATATTAATAATTATCCTGAACTTATTGGTATTCTTTCTGATTTAGTTTGTAATTGTGTTAAGAATATATTTGCTAATATTAATAATTATCCTGCTCTTGTTACATGTATTAATAATGCTGTAAATAGCAGAGTTGATTATATTTTTAATAATATTGATAGATTTCCTATTCTTAAGAATCTTATTGAAACTAAAGTAGAAGCTAGAGTTACTTATATATTTGAACATATTAATAATTTTACTGAACTACTTAATGTTATTAAAGGTAATATAGAAAATATCTTTGATAATATTGATAATCATCCTAACCTTAAAGTTGTTATTGAGAATAAAGTTGAATCTACAGTTGAACATATCCTTAGTAATATAGATAATTATCCTATTATTAAAGAGAAGATTATTCAATTCTGTAATGAAGCTATTGAAGCTAAACGTGGTGTAGCAAATGGTATTGCTAGTCTTGATGGAGATGGTAAAGTTCCAGCAAGTCAATTACCTAGTTATGTTGATGATGTTCTTGAAGGATATTATGTTGATGAAACTCATTTTGCTGAGAAATATATAGAAGATGCTCCTGTATATTATACTCCTGAAAAAGGTAAAATTTATGTTGATATAAGTGAAAGTACTGATTATAGCGGTAAGACTTATCGTTGGTCTGGAACTAAATATTCAGTTATATCTGAAACTTTAGCTTTAGGTGAAGTTACAGGTACTGCTTATGATGGTGGTAAAGGTAAGAAAACTACTGATACTGTTAATAGTTTATCTAATGAACTTGTTAGTAGACTAGATAGAGTTGAACAAACAGCAGAAGGACTTAAAATTATATATAGTAAATCTATTAAAAATAATGATACAAATCTATATAATACTCCATCTCCTGTTGGTCTTGTTTTAAATAATGCTAGTAAAACTGCTAATGGTAGTATGTCATCTGCTGATAAAGTTAAACTTGATGAAACTTTACCTAATCAAATTACTGAACTTAGTAATAATGTTTATACTAAAGAAGAAATTAATAATAAGTTTGATAATGTACCAACAGTAGAAAATACTTATACTAAAGCGGAAGTTGATAAAGCTATTGCTGATGCTATTAAAGCTTTAATTCCTGCTGGTTATGAACTTGTTATTAAAAAGAAAACAACTTAATATTAATCATGGTGGTACTGAATAAGTGCCACCATTTAAAGTTTATAAAGTTATGCAAGATATTAATCAACAATTATATGAAAATAAAAGTACACCTGAAGGATTTATTCCTGTTTATGGTGTAGTTGTTACTGTTCCTACTGGAGTATATACTAATGGACAAAAGGAATTTACTTGTGATAAAACTTTTGATGAAGTAAAAGAAATACTGTTAAAAGGTGGAAGTATTATTGCTGTTGATAATAATAATAGTAGAGTTAATTTTGATAGAATTGTTATAGGCAATAATGATATTAGTGCCACAATTACTTATTTTTCTAATGGTGGAATTAATAAAATCGATTTAAGTTGGGATAAAGGTATAGCTAGAGTTGGTGGTGAAGAAACTAAAAGTATTAATACTTTTGTAGCTATAAATAGTAATTCAATTATTAAATCATATAATATTAATACTATTATTGTGTTATTAACTAATAATGGTACTCCTACGGAAGTATTAAATGCTATAAATACTACATTTACTAATTTTGATGGATTTGTCGCTGCTATCGGTAAACCTAATTCTGTATTTTATAATACTACCTACGGTAAATTTTATATTAGATATACCGGAGATGTTATAACTATACAATGGAGTAATAGTAATACAATAAATCATATAGCTTTATCAGAGGATGGTTCTTATGTTTATAATACTATTCAAATAGTTGACCAAACTCTTTATAGATTATCTAATCTTACTATTGAACCAATAGTTAATCCTAAAATATGGGTTGGTACTGCTACTCAATATGCAGCTATTGCACAAAAAGATAACAATACTACTTATATAGTTAAATCAGATGCTTAAATTATGGCTATATATCAAGGAGATATTAGAATACATGATATTAAAGTTGGTAATATAAATGTATTTGAAATATATCAAGGTACTAAACTTGTTTATCCTGAAAATACTAACGTTACTATCACTTTTAATTTAAATGTTTCCGGAACTGTTACTATTGATGGTTATACTCCTGTTATAAGTGAAAACAATACTAAATTTGTATTTACTATTCCTGTTAAAATTAATTATACTGCTATTATTGAAGCTGACCATTATAAGTCACAAACTATTACAGGTAATAGTGGTTATTTACCTATAACTCATAATGTAGAACTAGTATGGAATACAGAATATGTATCTTATACTGTTACTTTTCCTACAGATGGAGTTAAAGTTTTATTTGATGGAATAGAAAAAGGAGTTATAACTAATGGTAAATTAGTTGTATTAATTGATGATACAGAAGCTAAAGATAGTTATACTGTTACGTTTAAAGGTAGTAAAGATAGTATATATGATACTAGTACATTAACAGTAGTTGATAGTGCTATTGCAAATACTGGTGGAAGTTATGATTTAAAACTTCCTACTAGTTCTGTTAAAAGTGGATATAAGAGAACTGATTATGCATCCTCCACGGGGAGTATAACCAAGGGTTCTACTTATGCTGGAACTTGGATTGAAACTGTTGTTAATCTTACTGCTAGCTTTACTAGTTCTACTACTTTAGGTAATATAAGTAATAATGTACTAACTATACCTAATAATGAATCTACTAATACTAAAAGTGGTACTTTAACTGTTACATTTACTTTAGAGAATAAACAAACTAAAGAAGTTAGTGCTGCTTTAAATCAAGCTGCTGGAGCTAAAGTTTATACCGATTGGGTATTAGATTTACAAACTGATGGAACTAGTGTTGAAGCTAAAGGCGGTACTAGAACTATTACTGCTAATATTGCTCGTAGAACTTATAAATGGAATAATACTGGTACTGTTTATAGTGAAACTGCTACTCCTACTCTTAGTATTAGTGGTAGTGCTAGTCTTAGTGGAAATCAAATAAAATTTACATCAAACGAAAGCGTTTCAGCCCGTTCAGCGACACTTACAGCTAGTTATGTAGGATTGTCCAAAACGGTTACGATAACGCAACAGGCAGGCGCAAAAGTGTATTCAGCGTGGTCTGCTTGGACTGTTTCTATCTCGGCAAGCACGCAAACGATAGCTGCAAGTGGTGGTTCATCTACGATAACTACTAATGCTAGTCGTTCTCGTACTTGGACTTGGAATGGAGTTGGTACTACACATACTGATACAGAAACTGCTACACCTACACTTAGTGGTAGTGCTGGTGGATTTACTTTAAGTGGTAAAACTGTTACTGCTAGTAACAATACTACAACAAATAGTCGTAGTATAACTATTACTGCTACTAGCAATAGTGTTTCTAAATCTATTACTATAACACAATCAGCTGGAGCTAAAGTTTATGGTAATTGGTCTGCTTGGACTGTTAATATTAGTGCTGATAAAACTAGTATTGGTGCAACAGGTGGTACTGCTACTATATCAACTAGTGCTAGTAGAACTAGAAGTTATACATGGAATGGTGTTGCCGGTTCTGGTGGTACAGAAACTGGAAATGGTACTCCAACATTAAGCAAAGTTAGTGGTAGTGGTAATTGGACTAGTCCTAAAGTTACTTATGGAAATAATACTAGTACAAGTGGTAAATCAACTGTTATTCGTGCTACTATTGATTCAACTACTAAAGATATAACTATTAGTCAATCTGCTGGGGCTAAACAATATAGTGCTTGGTCTGCATGGACAGTTAATATTTCTAATAGTGGAAATGTTGCTGCTAGTGGAGGTAGTTCAAATATAACTACTTCTGCAAGTAGAACAAGAACTTGGACATGGAACGGAGTTAATGGAAGTGGTGGAACTGAAACAGGAACTGGAACTCCTACTCTTAGTAAAATTAGTGGTGCTGGTTCTTTTGCTAGTAATAAAGTAACTTATGATAATAATACTTCTACAAGCGCTAGAAGTACAGTTATTAGAGCTACAATGGATTCTGTAACTAAAGATACTACTGTAACTCAAAATGCTGGTTCTAAAACTTATAGTAGTTGGGGAGCATGGTCTATTGGTTTAAGTGCTAATGTAACAACTATCGCTGCTGCTGGTGGAAATGCTACATTATCTACTTCTGCTACTAGAAGTCGTACTTGGCAATGGAATGGTACAGGAACAACTTATACTGAAAATGCTAGTGGTTCTCCAACATTAAGTAAAGTTAATGGTGCTGCTTCTTTAAGTGGTTCTACTGTTAGTTATGGTAATAATACTTCTACTAGTTCTCGTAGTTCTGTATTTAGAGCAACAATAGATAGTACTACTAAAGATATTACTATTAGTCAATCTGCTGGTAGTAAATCGTATGGAAATTGGTCTAGTTGGTCTGTATATTGTAATGCTAGTAGTTATACTGTTGCAGCATTAGGCGGTTCTGTTACTATTTATTATGGTGCTTCTCGTTCTCGTACTTGGACTTGGAATGGCGTTGCAGGTTCAGGTGGAACTGAAACAGAAAATGCTACTCCAAGTCTTAGCGGAGGAAGTGGTGGTGGAACTTTAAGTGGTAGTACTTTAAGTTATAGTAATAATACATCTCCTGATGCTAGAACAACTAGAGTTACTGCTAATTATAATGGAGTTACTGATTATTGTGATGTTATGCAATATGGCGGTAATAAAGTTACTGGAAGTTGGACATCTTGGCAAGTAACTATATCTGCTAGTCCTATGAATATTGCTGCTAGTGGTGGTAGTTCTACAATTCTTTGTCATGCTTCTCGTACTAGAAATTATACTTGGAATGGAGTGGGTACTACTTATACTGAAACTGAAAATGGTAGTCCGACTTTAAGTAAATCTGGAGATGGTACATTAAGTGGTACTACTAGCGGTAGTAAACTTACTTATGGTAATAGAACTACTACAACAAGTAGAAGTACAACTGTTACTGCTACTTATAATGGAGTTAGTAAATCAATTAATATTACACAATCTGCTGGTGTTAAAACAAATATAACTTCTAATACAAGGGTGTTATTTGGATATGGTTATAAAAATTCTGATTATAATTTTGATAATTATACTGAAGCTATTAATAATACTGTATATATTAATAATGCTAAAGATTGGAATGAAATTAATAATGGTGAATTTAGAATAAATATTGCTTTTAAAGTTATTATTATTGAAAGTTATAAATGGAATGGTGTAGGTAATACTATTTCTTCTGAATATTATGGTTCTATTCAACATAATAAAAATAATTCATTTGCTGGATATACTGATTTATTAGAAGATACTACTGAACATAAATGGTATGGCGGTATTTATTTAGTTGGAAGAAATAATGCTGATGCTGAAGAATTTTCTGCTACATATAAAACTAGTAATAATATAGTTATTACTTTATATGTTAGACGTCCTCAATTATATTGGCAAATATGGTGTAATGAAATTCTTGAACAAAGTGACCAACCTTTTACTGTTAATGTTAATAATGTTACTAGAACAAAATTATATAATAATAATACTATAACTGAAGGTTGCGCTGGTAATGGTGAACAATATTTATATCTATTTAGTACATCAAATATGATGGTTAGTAGAAGTATAACTGTAAAGTTAATAAGAAATAATAATCCTAATGATGCTTGTAAATTAACTGATTTTACTGATATAAATACACATACTAAAACTAGTGTTGATCTTGAAGAAAATAAAACTGTTATAAGAACATTTGTAACAAGTTACATTCAAACATTGCCTATTAATCTATGTAAAGTTACATTTAAATATGTTGAACTAAATTTTAGAGTATTTATAGCTAAAGGCACTAGTAATTAATATGATAAGCATACTATTTAATATAACAATATTACTAATACTTATATTGTTTATTTACTCATTAAAGTTATTTAAATTAATCACATAATTATGAACAATAAACAACTATATGAAAAACTAGGTCAGAATAGTTATGATAAAGTATTTCCTATTACTTATCTTCAAAATATTCTTGACAAAGATACAAACAATGATTTAACTGTTGTTCTTTCTAGGTTTAATCATTTATGGATTCCATATCAAGGAACTAGAGTTAATACTCGTAAAGCTGTTCCTGCTATTTTTAGACGTAATAGTCTTACTATTAGTTATTATGATGCTGAACATAATCTTTCTGTAACTGAAAGTTATATAGGTAGTAATCTTCAAGCTGGTGTTGAAACTAGTTGGGTTTCTGATGATAATTGGACAAAAATTCTTAGTGAGAAGTATCTTGAAGAAAGTGGAGCTAAAATTCCAATTGCTGATGGAACTATTGATTGGGATATGCTTAATGAAGCTCTTAAACAAATGATTGCTGGAGATGGTAAAGTTAATATTATTAATTATCCCGATGAAGAGGATATTACTCTTCGATTAACTCCTGGTTGTTGTAATGTAAATCGTCTTAGTCTTAAAGATAGACATTATGAGCCTGAATATAAAAGTGGTAAAGGATATAAAATAGTTCGCAAGGTCTTACTCCCCGTGGAGGATGATGTAAGTAATGCAGAACAGCTTTTATTTGATGGTTTTCTTGATGATACTTATTGTGAACAATATGGCCAAATAATTCTTAATACTGATAAATATGAAGTTATTAGAACAGATTTAGGTAATACTGCTGGTATTTATTATGATACATATCATAAATTATTTGTTCTTAGAGTTAAGACTGTTCATGATGGAGTTGGATTTTATAATTATTATACTAGATGGACTATTGTAGAACCTACTGATAGAGTTCATCCTCTACGGGGGGTCAACACTCCTGTTTATGGAAATAGTGAAGATTATAATATTTATAATACTTGTCTTTCTGATGAACGTCCAAGACTTGGTATTATATATGTTAATTCAGTAGATAATATTAAATATTATTTTAATGAAGAAAATTTAGTTCAAGTTAAGAATAATATTTATCTTAATTATAAAGCTGTTCTTACTCAAGATATGGTTAACGAAGAAAATACTCGTTATATTATTCGTTATGCTTTTGATTTAAGTGGTAAAACTATTACAATGCCTGTTGGTTGTGAACTTGTATTTGAAGGTGGTATTATTGAGAATGGTACTATTAATTTAAATAAATGTAAACTTACAGGTATGGTTGGTGAAGAGTCTGAATATCTTCCTAATGTAACTTGTAGTAATTGGGCTAAAGGTCAGATTGAATATCGTAATGGAAAGATTTGTTATTGGAATGGTACTGAATGGAGAGTAATGGGTGATACTTTTTCATTTGATAGTTATACTAAACAAGAAATTAATAACTTACTTAAAAATTATTATACTAAGTCTGAAACTTATAATAAAGAAGAAGTTAATAATTTGCTTAATGGATATGTTACTAATGATACATTTAATAACTTTAAAAAAGAAATAAATCAAACTATTACTAATAGTGTTAATCTTGATAAGATTCAAAAAGCTATTAATGATGGATGTGGAGTTAACATGACTATGCCTAGTGTAAATAGTAATAAACTTAGTCTTCCAATTTGGACAGGAACTGCTACCCAATATGCAACTATTACCCCGGTTGCTGGAATGACTTATAATATTATTGATGAATAATGAGTTTAACTCTTGGACGTGAAGGAGGAATTGCTAAACCTCTTAAGAAACGAACAGTAGGTCAAAGTAATATTGCTCATGTTTATGATGGTGCTAATCATATTTGGCCTACTTCTGTTATTCATTTTAGTGATTTTACTAGTGTCCAACTTAGATATATTTGGGGTAGTGATGATGGTCGAGATTTGGATACTAAATCATATTATGTTAATTCTCCTATTAATAGTTTAAATTATGTAGCTGTTGGTTGGTCTTGGAATTTAAGTCAAATTCCTTATCTATATTGGGGTGGTGATAATACTGCCTCAGGTGCTGAATGTGTTATGTTTAATATTGAATCTATGATTGACCTTGAAGATAAAATGCCTGATATAATGAAAATGAATCTTTGTGCTAATTGGTTTGGAAGTTTAAGTAGAGGTCATGTTACTGTTGAATGTACTGCTTATAAAGGTGGAGTTATTGTTCATGCTTGGCAATTAAAGAATAATGAAATTGATGTTGATAATAGAGGAATGTTTATTTTTCCTTTGGCTGATGGAACTATTAATATGCCTGATGGACATGGTGGCTATAAAGAATGTTGGTATGGTGAAGTTATTAAAAGAGTTGCTAAATCTAATAATGAAGTAAAGTACTTTAGAGTTAATCCTGTTGATGATAAAGTTATTGGTTTAGATAATATCAAAATAGTTCGTCATGGTGGTGGACTTGTTCATGGCAATGGTTATTGTTGGTATGAAAATAAACCTAATGATAAATATAAAGTTTGGAATAATCAAGTCAATACAACTGATACTCCTTTAACTCTTGATAAACCAACTCTTAATATAACTAGTGATGATAATTATAGTTATGAATATCATACAGTTTTATTAAATGAAGATAATACTGTTTATAATGATAATTATACTGATAACTATAAATTTAGATTTGGTTTTGTTGCAGGTAATTCTGAATTTAGAGGACAACAAACTATTCAATGTTATGTTGGTACACAAGGTGGTAAAGCTGATGATGGTAAGACTTCAATAGGTGAAATAAAATATACTAAACTTAATAAAATTGGTGAATTGACAATATATAGTCCTATTGAAAGTTAAATTAATGTTAATTACCAAACAAAGATAACGGTTTAAGCATTATAGATTATGTAGTTCAAACTACAAGTATTAATCTATTTTTTTAACTTAAACCTTAATTTATTATGCAAGTAATTGAAAAAGTGAAAGTTGTTCCAGAGGGCTATAATGGTGCTGGAATGAATTATGACGGTGGTAATCGTCGTGATGTAAACGGTAAAGCTAATGCAGGTTTAACTCTTGGTATTATCGGTACTGTACTTGGTGCTTGGGCTTTGTTTGGTAATCGTCGTTCTGCTGGTGCTAGTATTTTAGGTGGCGCTGGTGGTGGAATGTTAGGTGATGGCTCTACTAATATTAACGTACTTGGTGCTACTGCTGGTAGTGGAAGCGGTGCTCCTACTGCTTTTCAAGCATGGGAAAAATCTTGTGAAGATACTTTAGCTCTTCAAGGTGGTCTTTATCAATGGGCTTTGACTCAACAGAATCAACGTTTTGAAGATAGAGAACGATTGAATAGTGAATTGTTTGGTGTTTACATTGATGGGCGTAATCGTACTGATGCTCTTATTGAGAAAAATAACACTGACCATTTTAATCTTTACAAATATACTCGTGATGCTGATGATGATATCCGTAAAGAGTTATCTGATTTGAAAGCTGAATTGGCTGTTACTAAAGCTATTCGTCCTTATCAAGATAAACTTATCCAATGCGAAATGGAAAAGATGTTTACGGCTGGTATCAACTATACTGATAGAAAGACTTGTAATGTTATCTATGGTGTAGTTACTCTTCCAAATGAACCTACTGTTACTGGTCTAGTTGGACGTAATGCTTATGGATGTTTGCCATGTGGTTTTACTCAACCTGCTAGCGGAACTCCGGCTCAGTAATATTACTAAGTTTGATTAAGAACATAAAATTGAAAGAGATATGATACCTGTTAATCAATTCATACTAGGTAGTAGTGACCCTTTGCTATATCCTAGTGAAAAAATGACTAATAGCATTGATGAACAAATTGCTTTTCTTCAAAGTCAAAAACAAGCAATTAATGAAGCTTATCGTCGTAATGCTATTCCTAATGCAAATAATGGTACAACTCAAAATCAGCAAGTTCCAACTCAAGGAATTTGGGATGCTATTGATGCTGAAATTGCACCACTTACACAAGAACAACAAAATATGCTTCTTAGTAATCAAGACTATGTAAATAACTATAATGCTTTACAAAGTATGGTTCAAGCAGAAGTTCTTAATTTAGTTAGAGGAAAAATCGAAGCTAGTGCTGATGGCAAACATTTACTTGAAGAACAACTTAAACTTGTTAAGTTACTTAAAAGTAAAATTGTTGAAGTTACTAACAAAGAAATGGAATTGTTTAAAGCTTTTAAAGAAGCTAGTAAAACTAATCCTAATTTAACTTATGAAGAATTTTTAAAGAAGTAATATTATGGTTGAAATTGGTAATGTTAAAGAGGTTATTAAAGATTATATTATTAAACAATTAGTATCTATGGGTGAAAGTTCTCCAGCTATAAGACTTTTAATTCCTTTGGCTAAAAGAGCGATTACTAATAATATTAATAGTTTTGATAAGTTCTTGAAACCTATTGCAGATAAAGATGGTATGATTGATATTGAAGGTATATTTGATGAAGAAATGGAAGTTATTAATAATATTGATAATTTTAATTTTGATATACCTTTTATTGGTGGCGGTAATATTTCTAAAGGTATTATATCTCTTGAAGTTCCTTATGTGAATAAAATTGTTGCTCTTAATCAAACTGATTTAGAAATTTTAAAAGAATCATTAATCAGTTTAAAAACAAAGTAATATTATGAGAGAAATGCCTTACATTCAACCTTACCATGTTGGTAATCGTCGTGGCGATAATCAAAATATTCTTGATGAATTTCGTGAATTTCTTGATGCGCGTGGAGGACGAGGCGGTCGTGGTGGTAGAGGTGGTATGAGAAATCGTATTGGCTATGATACTTACGATACTTATGGTCGCTCTACTAATAAAAATGACCGAGAAGAAAAGATTTTAACTATGCTTATGAGCGGTGGATATAATGACGATGGCTATCATTTTAATGAGTATGAAGCTAAAGAAGTTGTAGAACAAATGTATCATGTTAAAGACAATAAGAAATATATTGGTGAAAAATATGATATGAATAAAGCTCATGAGATTTGTGAACGCTATAAAGAAGTATTGCCTAATGATGTTGAACCTTGCGATGTTTATGTTGCAATTAATGCTCAATATCATGATTATGCTAAACTATTTGAAGAATGGTTTGGTGGTAATATAGATAATAAAGTGTTTGAAAGTGCTATTACATTTTGGTTTAAAGATGTAGATTTTGATGGTGATAAAGTATGGGAATATTTCCACATGAATAACTAATCATTATTGTAAAACTGTAAAAGGGAATTATCTTCGGATAGTTCCCTTTTTTATTTATCTAAATTTTAGTATGGACAAATTTATTGATGTAATTGTAGATGGTATCCTTAGTAATTTTGACTTTGGATTTATGTTTATTGTTAATGTTCTAACTTATATTATTATTAAAGTTATTGATTACTTTAATGGTGATAACAAAGTTCCTACTTGGCAAAAACGATGTGTATTAGTAATAAGTATTGCTGCTATGGCTGGTGTTTATATTGCTGCTGGATATGATAATGCTATTATGCTTGTTAATAGTGCTGTACTTGCTCCTGTGTTTTGGAGTTGGGTTGTTAGTCCTATTCTAAAGAAACTTGGAGTTGGTTATAAAGATATTGATAATACTATTGGTTAAGATTGTATAAGATTGATTAGCTAGGTTTGATTGACTGATTTAAGCCTGCTATATCCTCTACGGGGAGTATAGCTTGCCAAATTTGGCTAGTTTTAAGCCTAGCTGATTAACTATACACGATTGAATAAAAGTCTTACTATAAGCCTAAAAAGTGGCTCTATTGATGTACATAAATATTTACAATATTAAATTTCAAAATAGTAAAGTTATGAGAGTTATTAAGACTAAACATTTTCCTTTTAATGGTTATAAAGCTATTAATATTTTTGGTATTATATTTACTAAAGGTGAATTAAGTAATAAAGAACTTAATCATGAAGCTATTCATACAGAACAAATGAAAGAGATGTTATATATCTTTTTCTATATATGGTATGGTATTGAATATCTTATTATAAGACTATTTCATATTAAACAACATGATGCTTATAAAGATGTAAGTTTTGAAGAAGAAGCTCATATCAATGATGATAATCTTAATTATATTAGTAAACGTAAACATTATACTTGGACTAAATATCTAGGTATTAATAGTTCTAAAACTGCTTAATTAAAAAATGTTAATAATATTGTTAAACTACTTGTTATTAATAATATAATTTATATTTGTAACAAACTAAATTCTAAAGATATGGAAGATGATAAAAGAGTTAATTATAAGTTAGATGCTATTAATAAACTTATTAATAATCTTAAACTTAGTATTTCTGGTAATAAAGAACATGATGAGCTTGGAGAAAATAATGTTATAGTTAATCTTGATGAGATTAGTCAAAAGATTACTGAATTACATGAAATGGTTAAAGCTGAATTTGATGAGTTTGAAAATCAACATAAAAGTGAATCAGATGAAACTCAAACTCTTCTTAATAGTCGTTTTGATAAAGTTGATGCTAAATTAGATAGTATTAAATCTGCTATTGATAGTATGAAAACTACTATTAGTGGTAAACTTGATACTGTTAATTCTACTATTAATAAAGCAAATACAGATATAGTTGCTGCGATTAATGCTATGAAAGCTAGTAATGATACTAAGAACGATGCTATAATTGCTGCTCTTCAAGGACTTGTAACTAAAGTTAATCAAAATACTAATAATATTAATTCTCTTGATGGTAGAGTTGATGCTCTAGAACAAGCTTGATATGAATTTTAATTTAGTAGAGATGTATAATGGCTTGTTAAGATTTAACAAGCATATACTAAATGAACTTGCAGAAGGACTTAAACATCTACCTAATTTAGATGGAGTATCTAAAGGAGATAGTTTAATTATTAATGAACAAGGTAATCCTGCTTGGGGTTCCGCTGCATTTATTCCTACTTTTGAAAATGCTGCTTATGGTATTGAATGGACTAAAGATGACAATGATATAATCAGAATTGGTAATGCTAAATTTCATAGAGAACTTCCTATTCAAAATAGACTTAAAGGTTGTGTCTATAATGAAAAGAAAATAAGTTATTTCCTTAATCCTACGGGTTGGGCTAAACCTCTTGAAAATGGTCTTGTTCCTCCTCTTGATGGAAGTGATGGCGATGTTGGGGTAAGAGTTCCTCAATTTTATATATGTGTTAAAGATACTGGTACTAAATATCAACTTTGGATAAGTGATTTTAATATTGATGGAACATTTACTAGAGTTCATCCTTTTATTATAAGTCATACTAAAACTATGACTAGAACTAGAGAAGATGGTAAAGAAGAAGTATTTAGTGCTTGTATTAAACATGATGATACTAGATATTTGGGAGGAAATAAAAGTTCTTCTGTTGTTGCTACTAAATTACAAGGTAGACCTAGAACTGGAATTAATTATGATAAAGCAAATGAATTTTGTGCTAATCGTGGCGATTGGATTACAATGATTGATTATCTTGAATATTGTGCTTTACAAGCTCTTTGTTATATTGAGTATGCTAATTTTGATAATCAAGCTGTATTAAATACTAATTTAACTAGTGATGGATTTAAACAAGGTGGTCTTGGTGCTGGTGTTACAAATTTAGCTTGGGATAGATGGACAGCTTTTAATGGTAATAATCCTATTGTACAAACTTATTGGGCTGCTGAACATAATATTGGTAATGGTAGTACAAATGGTGACCATTATGAATTAGGAAATTATAATGCGGATGGAAGTAATTTAAGTACTTATCCTGCTGTTTATCGAGGTATTCTAAATTTCTTTGGTGATATATGGACATTTATTAGAGATGTAGTTATTGTAAATCGCAATGCAAATTATAATAGTGTTTATCTTCTTAAAAAAGGAGTTAATCATGCCGATATTACAATAGATAATATTCAAGATAAATGTTATTTTATAGGTGACCAAGTTAATACTAATAATTTTATTACTGAATTTGATTTTAGATTTGGTCCTTATTTTGTTCCTAATAAAGTTGGAACTAATAAAAAAGCTGACTATAATTGGATAAGAGGTAATAATGGACAAGATACAGATAAAGCTGTTCGTGTGCTTCTGCTTGGCGGTTGCGCTAGTGACGGTTCTCTGGCTGGCTCTGGTTGCTTTCGTTCTGATTGTGTTCGGTCGGATTCTGTTGCTTTTGTCGGCTTCTTTACCACAGTTAAACTTGATTAAATAAGTCCACGTGGAACTGTTGTTAGGAGTAGTTGGTTAATTAATTTGTTTTCTGTTTTTGTATTTCTCGATACTACTCCTACAACAGTTTATTATAATATTAAATATAATAAACTTAAAACATAATATATTATGACTAAAGATAAACTTAAAGATGATGTTATTAGAACTATATGCTGTTTAAATAGTGATATATCTAATAAAGATAGAGAACTTCTAATTAAATTGTTTAATTCTATTATAGATTATACTAATAATACTGAACTTGAACAAAAAGTTAAAGTTATAGAACAAAAGCATAATGAATTAGTTGATACAGTTAATGAACTTAAAGCTAAAGTTGAAACATATTCTGATAAGATTAATGAGCTTGAAGAAAGAGTTCATCAATTAGAAAACGCAAGTCAATCTTAACATGGCTAGTCTTAATCAATTAGTTAGTGAATTTGCTCATGCTGTTGGCAATCCTAATAGTATTCCTCTTAGACGTAATCTTCGATATGCTATTCTTCATGGTCGTAATGAACTAATTCGTAAAAGTTATGAAAATCATAAATATGTTGATAAAGGTTTGCAACAACGTATTCGTGTTTCTATTATTAATGTTCCTGATGGTGACCTATATAATAGTCAAACTCTTGGGCTTCCTGCAATTAAACGTACTAAACAAGAAGTTCCAAAGCCAGTTAGACTTATTAATAACTTACCTTTCCAATCAATTAGAACTACCGGACATACTGGGATAGAAATACCATTTGCAAAAGAAGCTAGTGCTAAGTTTTATCATTATCTTGCAGGTATGTGTAATCTTCCTGTTTATGATTATATTAATGGTTATATTTATTTCTTTAGTAATAATAAAGATTGGTTTCAAAATATAGGTTCTATTATTATTGAATCTCCTTTTGAAATTCCTTATCTTGTTCCTACCGAAACTGTTGAAAAAGCTAAAGATATAGATTACGATCCTATTGATGATGAAGCTAAATACGATGATGATGAATTTCTTATTCCTGAAGATATGATTGGATCTCTTAAAGAGATTGTATTTAAACGTAATCTTATTGAAATTCCTCGTCAAACAAATGAAACTCCTATTGATAATTTTGTAACTAGATAAATTATGATTAAAGATATAGATATTAGTCATTATTATAAAAAGTTTATTGAAACTTCTAATGACGATATGGCAAAATATAATAAAGAACTTGAACTTATAAATAAGATGAAAGCTGATTGTCGTGCTTATATTAAAAGTAAAAATCAAGTTATTAAAGATGATTTAAAAATTAATCTTAATGAATATGGGTTTCAATTTCTTAATGATAATGTTGAATTAATTAATAAGTTAGAGCAATTAATTAATAATCAACTTAGTTATACAGTTGGAGAAAGACGTATTGTTCTTCTCCAACTTTTGCGTTATTGTAATTTAGCTAAAAAAGCAAACGATTATATTGTTGCTCTTAAACTTGCTACAAGACGTTCTGAATTAAGTCTTACTGATTATAAGAAATACATTCATAGATATTATAGTTATGGTGTTCATAAATGTGTTCTTGAAGGCTACGCTTATCATTTTAAATATGAAATTGGTGATTTAGTTATTAATTTCTGGAGATATAGAGATAAACCTAGAGATACTTATGTTGATTGGAACGCTACTAGACTTAAAAAACAAGAAATTATTGATGCTGGTCTTAAACCTTATGATAAAGAAGAAGCAGAAATATATAAAATTCGTGGACTTAAGTATGATGGTATTCCTTATGTAGTTTATAAAACTAATAAAGAGTTTTATGAAATACAACTTATTAATAATGGAACTCATAGTTATAGTGCTATTAAATTTAAGTATGCTAATTATATTAATAGAGAACTTAGAGGTAAAGATGCTAAACAACTTAATTCTGAATGTAAAACTGTTGATGATATTTTTAATCTTAAATTAGGATTAAGAAGTAAACTTCTTGTTTATCTTGAACGAGAACCTAATGCTCCATTTAAATATATTAGAAATGTTAATCAACAAAAGTATGAACGTGGAGCACATAATAATGGTAATAAAACTAGATATAAAAACTAATATTATGGCAAATAATAAAACGATTACGATAGAACATATTATTGCTAAACTCGATAATGATTTCAATCCTGATGGAAGTGATTGGATTCCTAGAGTTCCTGCTTGGTGTGTTGATGCTATGAATGAACTTAAAGTTCTTCGTAAAGTTGATAAGAAAATGAAACTAACCGTCATTAATAAGATAGCTAAAAGTAAATGTTGTCTTATTGATGACGGTCTTAAAGTATATGATAGTAATGGTTGTGAAGTACCTAGAGCTGATACTAGTAAATATAGATGTAGTGATACTGAATCTGCTCCATCCTCTACGGGGGGTCAAGCGGAGGACGAAAGTCCGGAGCGTGCTACTAATAAAGACTATCTTGGTATGCCTGATGATTGTTGTCCTAATGGTTCTAGAACTAGAGAAGTTATTGATACTGGTAAAATAGGATGTAATCCTGTTGTTTATACAGTTCATAATAATACTGAATGCCCAAGATGTCAGCATGAAGTTCATTCTCATTGTCAGACCCCCCGTGGAGGATATGATAAGTCAAATCATAATTATATTCTTATTGGAGGTAATACTATTGAACTTAATTTTAATGATACTTGTATAACAGTTGTTTATAAAGATATTGAAACTCAATATAGTGATAATTATCATTGTGAAATTCCTGTTATACCTGCTAATGGTAAATTAATTCAAGGTCTTACTTATTATTGTATGGCTCGTATGCTTATGAGAGGATATAAACATCCTGTATTTAATCTTTCTGCTAGTCAATATGGAACTAATCCTTTCTATCTATGGGAAAGTATGAAGAAAGATATTAAGACTAGTATTCTATTAGATGAACAAAGTGATGATGATAGTGGTTGGAATGAGTTCTTTTATAACTTTACTTTTCCTAAATAATTATGAATATACAAAAGAAACTTAGTCTTAATAAACATCCGGGTGATTGTGTACCTTATTCATTAGTTGCTGCTAAGAACGTTAAAGTAAGTAATGATGATAGGATGATTGTTAATGAAGAAGGACTTGAAGATTGTAAAGCAATTGCCAATTCTATTCATGAAGATGGTATTAATAATTTTAAAATAGTTGGTGTTATTCCAACTAGTACTGAACTTATTTTATTTATTGTTAATACTGATTCTAATGAGTCTTATATTTATAGATATAATGAACAAGCTGATAATTGTTATAGAGTAAATAGTAATTGGAAGTATAATGGTGGAAAGATTAAAGGAACATATACTTATAATGTTAAAAATCATCTTATTATAGCTATTGCTGAAAGTAATACTTCTATTGATGTTCCTCTTAAAACTATTAATATTGATTTAGATTCTGACCGTCCTGATTCTGAAATGTCTGTTATTCCACAAATAACTTTGCCTACTATTAGTGGTTTAAATTATGTTAGTGGTGGAGCTTATAAAGGATTTTATTTTATATTTATTAGATATAAGATAGATAAAACTAATTATACTAAATGGTATAGTATTGGATTTCCTATTTTTAATGATGTTATAATTCCACAAGTTATTAATAAAGTTTGTTTTAGAAAAACTAATGTTTATGAACCGAAAGATGAACCAAACGGTTATTGTTATGGTAATACCGATTCATTTAGTGATTCTAAAGATATATGTAATCAAACTTTTGAAATAAATATTAGTGGAGGTCGTTCTGGTCTTTATCAACTTGGTTTTATTGTATGTAAAAAAGATAGTACTCAAGCGTTTAGAACAGATGATTTAAATAATAATATTTTTAAATTTAGTAGAGATGTTCTTGTTGAATATAATGTTGCTGATTTAACTACTGACTATTATAATTATTATAATGTTGGTAATATCATTAATTATAAGAATAGAATATATATTGCTAATTATAATGAAAAAACTGATAACGATGACAGAACTTTAAGTAATGGTAAAACATTAGAAGAGGCTGTTAAAGATATTACTATAAAACTTCGTAATAAAGCTGTTAATGCTTATTATAATGATTATACCACTGTTAATGCAGTTAGTGAAAAAGGTCCATATTTTAAAATGGCTAGCCTTCAAATTACTGGTACTGCTGATTGGCAAATTAAAGATATTAATAAAGTATTCAATAATAATCAATATCCTTTTCGTACTTTTAGAACTTTATTTAATGATACAGTTATACAAGGTATTGCAGCACATGAATATTTAAAGATTAATTATAATGCTAAAATAAAAGTAGGTAGTAGAGGTAGTCATAATCTTAAAGAATATCTTGCTTGTCATTGTTTTATTATTCCTACAAGTTATAAATATGAAAATAATCAATCTGTTTATACTTTACCTAGTACAGTTAAAATAGCTTGTTATGTTTATAATGGAACTGGATTTACAGAAGATGCTGTATTTACTAGTGGACAAGTATTATTTGGTGATACTATATTTGATATTGATAATTGTAAAATGAGAATTACTCATTCCATTATTGAACCTAGTTATGATTTTAATGAACGTAAAAAGAATGATACTCTTATTCCTGGAGAAGTATATAATTTCTTTATTCATTTTGTTGATAAATATGGTGATGCTAGTAGAGGTTATAAACTATCTAATAAAGATAAATATATAAATAATATTGTTAATGATGGTTCTCATTGTACTATAATTACTTTTAATTGGAACAATCAAGATAATGGTAATATTCCATATTGGGCAGTTATTAGTGGAGATATTCCAATATCTAATATTAGTTCTAATATTAAAAGATATATTGCTAATCATAAAATTGTAGTTTATACTGCTGAACCAATAAATAATCCTACTACTAATATATTACTTAATAGTTCTGGTGAACTTGAAGCTACTAATAAAGATGAACTATATACTCTTATATCTAATTACTTTATTGATTATCAAGATAAAGATAAATATAATGATTTATATGTTTATCAAGTTATAAATAGTGGTAGTTATACTCCTTGTAGTAATCAAGTAATAGGTGCTATTGGTGTTGATAATGAAGCTAAGTTTGGTTATTATGAAAATATTAATGGCGATGAATTATTTAGAATACCTGATTTAATATTTGATGCTGAAGCTATTGGTGGTGAACATACTAGAGGTTTTATATATAATATGAATAATACTTTTAATAAGTTTTATATTCGTGCTAATATTGATACTACTTTATGGAATCAAATTAAAGAATTAGGTTATGTTGGATGGTTTATTAGTTATGAAAAAGTTGAACCTATTACTAGATATACTGGATTATTAACTAGAAAAGATTATTGTAATATAGCTAGTAATGTTACTTGGCAAGATGGTAGTTGGGGTACAAAACCCGGTTTTGTAGCGAATAATTTTACTAGTGATAAATGTTATCTATATAGTGGTCGATTTGATATTGATGATAGTATTAAATATGATTTTAATATTATTCGTATTGATGGTAAATGTAAATTCGAACCTTATAAAGAGAAACATGATGTAGTTGATATGGTAGTTAATACTACCTATCCTTATAGTTATAATATGCCAGTTATAGGTGTTATTAGTAGAAATGAATATAAACCTATTAATAATTATAAACTAGTAGTTGCTGATAGTGTTACTGATAGTAGAGCTGGAAAAGGAACTGCTCTTGAAATGGATGATTATAAGGAATTACTACTTGATGCTGAAACTATGTTTCTTGCAACAGTTCTTAATTGTACTAAAAATATTTATACTAGTAAAGAAAAAGAACTTGTAAGACTTAACGATGTTTGCTATAATGGTGGAACTTATTCTATTGAACATGGATATAATGGTAGAATGACTTACGATGGTGTTCTTATTTATAATGATAATGGAGTTATAATGAACGAAGGTAATTATAAATTATATACTCCTACTAATAATCAATATTATTATAGTGGTGATGAACCATGTTGGTTTGATATTCCATTTAATGTTTATATTCAATTTCCTCTTTATAATGATAAATTCTTTGAAAGTAAATGTTTTAATAATGAACCTAGTAAGATAGCTTTTAGTATTAAAGAAGATAGTGATAAGAAAAGTGTTGCTTTTGGTACATTTGTAGAACCTAAGAATAGTGTTGATTTATTTAAAGACCCTATTGGAAATGTTGACCAATATGTTCCTAAATTGTTAACTCAATATCGTAATGATATTATTAATATTACTCGTTTTGATAAAACTATAAGACGTAGTAATGTTATTCAAGATGAAAGTGAAGTTAATGCTTGGAGAATATTTCCTATTGAAGGTTATAAAAATATTACTGAAAATAAAGGAAGTATAACTAATTTAGTTGGAATTGGATATTATCTTTTAGTTCATACTCAACATAGTATGTTTATGTTTGATATAAGTGCTGCACTTAAAACTAGAGATGAAAATGTTCAATTATATCAACCTGATGCTTTTGAAGTTGATTATAAAGAAGTCTTTACTAGTGATAAAGGTTATGGTGGGCTGCAAGATGATTTATCATATATAGTCGGAGAATTTGGTTATATTTTTTATAACGATGATTTTCATAAACTTTATCAATTTGATGATGGTCAACTTAAAATAATGGATGAAGATATTAAATTATGGCTAGATAAATATCATCCTAATAAAGTTAGATTTGCTCATGATAAATTTAATAATCGTATTCTAATTAAATTTGATTATACTTATGATAATATTAATCCTAATACTAAAGAATCTATTATAGAATCACATAATGAAGTCATTAGTTTTAATTATAAAGTAGGTAGTTTTATTAGTTTACATGATTATTATTTTAATAATGCTTGGTCTACTAAAACTAAATGTTATTTTCAAACTGAACATAACGATGATAGACTTAACTGCCCTCTTCATGTATTTACTCATGAATATAATTATGGTAGATTTAATACTCACATGGGTGATGATAGTAGAAGTCTATATTTAGTATCTAAACAAGAAGTTGGTGATGAGCCTATATTAGTTCATAATAGTTATATTGATATTATGGTTAATGAATCTTATGAACTTATTAAATTTCTTGAATTTATTAAATATAAAGTACGTAAGATATATATTCCTTTCTATAGTGATAATACTAATAATCCTGTAGATTTAAGAGAACATCCTTATGCTGGAGATATACTTCGTATATTTAATGAAGATAATGATACTGATGATATTGATATTAATATTGATAAACTTAATAAGTTTAATGCTTATAAAAAACCTTGGTATGAACTAACTCAATATAACTTTAATTATTTTCGTAATACTATTAATAAACATCCTAATTCTCCAAGTGATAAACTTCGTAGAGTTTATGGTAATTATTTTATAGTTCGTTTCATATTTAATAATACAGATAATAAGCGCATTGAATTTGAAAGTCTTGAATGTGCTCAAACCCAATTTAGAAAATTATGATACAGTACAAAGATAGACAAAGACAAAAAGCATTTATTGGTGCTATTATTGGTGCAGCTGCTAGTATTGCTGGTGGTATAATTAAAGGTAATAAACAAAAGAAAGCTCAAGAAAAAGCCCAAGCTGAAGCTCAAGCTGCACAAGACCATAAAGATGCTTTACAAAATGCTCAAGCTTTAACTAGTGCTTATGCTAATCAAGATTATGTTGGTCAATATAATGATAAGCTTACTCTTAAATGTGGCGGTAGAGTTCGACGTAAAGCTGGTTTCGGTACTGAATTTGCTGATGCTCTTCCCGGTTTAGGTAATCTTGCTAGTTCTATTACAGGAGTTCAAGGACTTGGTGAATTAGGTACTGCAATAGGTCAAGGTATTTCTGCTAATCAACAAATTAATGAAAATAAACGTATTGCTCAAGAAGCTGAACAGCGTAAACAACTTCAAGCTGGTCAACAGCAACTTAATATTACTTCTGATAAAATGACTAATCCAATGACTATGTATCAACGTTCTAGTTTTATTAATAAATATAAATGTGGTGGACGTAGAAAAGCATGGATTGGTGCTGCTATTGGTGCTGCTGGAAGTTTAATTGGTGGTATGTTTGGAAGTAAAGGACAACAACCAATTCAAGTTAAACAAGCTGACCAAGCTAGTTATAGTGCTCCTAAAACTGGTCTTGAACGTCCTGAATGGATTACTAATGGTACTGTTCAACAACCTGTTATGCCTCAATCAGTATATCGAGATAGGCTAAATGTGTATCGCTGTGGCGGTCATAGACGCTAGTATTTTGCTCTCTGTTGAATTATTATATATAGGTATGAACTATTAATCGACTGATAGGCTATCGTTCAGCAGAGAGCCTTAAAATCAATCAAATTACAATTTCTCATTATATTATATAAAATGCCTAGAAAAGATAAAGTTATTCATATAAGTAATTTACCTAGTACATTTAGAGGTAATGTTACTCGTAATGGAAGATTTATTCAAAATGGTATTCCTCCACTTGGTGGAGCTTATGATAAAGTTGCTAAATCTACTGGTTTAATAAGACTTGGTAATGAATTTCTCTATAATGGTGTAAATAATTTAGTATCTAAAGATAATAGAGAAAAATTAATGAATAATACTGCTGGTAGACTTATTAATTATGTTAAAGATTTTAATAAAGAATCTCTTCCTAGTGATGATGAACTTGGACCAACATTTCCATTTAATATTATTCAAACTCCTAGAAGTAATGGAAGAAATCTTCCTCAAAAACAATATGCTGTTGGGGGTAAAATACCAAATGTAGTTGCTGGTGGTATTGCTCAACCTCTTGGTAATAATTTCTTTTATATGAATGGAAGAAAACATAGTCAAGGTGGTATTGATATTGGTCCTAGTGATAAAACTGGTATTGAAGTAGAAGATGGTGAAGTTGTTGAAACTAATGGAAATGAACTTAAAGTTTATTCTGCACAACCTATTCTTAACGGTGCTAGTCCTGCTCAATTAGTTATGGGTGGAGCTAATCCTAATAAAGTATTTAAAGCTCAAGAAGATTTTAAAGATAGAAATAGGATTAACGATGATGGTACTAAAGCTAAATATGGTGAAGAAAAACATGTAGCTAAAAGTGATAATACTAGAGTAGCTCCTATAATAGAATCTCCTAGAAGAAGAAGTAGTGGTATTAAACAAGGAGATTTTATTTATTATCCAGAAACTTATAGAATAGCAAATAATACTTTAGAAAAAGTTCCTGCTAGAAGAGAAGTTAATATGACTCCTCTTGAACTAGTTAATCCTGAATTTGATATATTGTTAGGTGTCGCTGGAGTTTTAAGAGGTGTCGGTAAAGCTACTAAAGTTGCTATGGCTTTAGATAAAAATATTTCTAGAACAAGTCAAAAAGCTATTACTAAAGGTAGAGATGCTTTAGGTTATTATTCTATTTCTCCTAATATTCGTTATAATTTATCTGTTAATAATGGTAGAAAAGCTCTTGGTATTAAACCTACTAAACTTCTTGAAGCTCCTAAAAAACAATTAACTTCTAATATTGGTAAATATAAAGATTTTGTTAATATATTAGATAGTAACGGAAAAGTTATTGATATACCTGATGTTCTTCAAACTAATATTGATGATACAAAAGCTTTTCTTAAAACTTTTAATAAATGGAATGCTCATTATGGTTATGACCCTATTCCTTTATCTGCTGCAAAAAATCCTAAACAAGCAGATAAACTTATTAAAGATAGATTGTTAGAACATAATACATTTGTTAGAGGTGTACATGAAACAGGTAATGAAGAAAATATAAATAATATACTTAGAAGAAACGGTATTGAACCTACTGCTGAAAATAGAGCTAAATATTATGCTTCAACTTATGCTCCAGATACAGGAGCTGGTAGAGCTGGATTTAATTCTTCATATAATGGAGAAGGTACTATTTATTCTTCCAATAGTTTAAGTACAGGTATTGGATATGCAAAAGCTAAACATCGTAATGAAAAAGATGGATTTGTAGTATCCGTTAGACGTCCTATTAAATTTGAAGGTAATAGAGAAAATTGGGTTAAAAATGCTGATTTTGCTTTTGATAATTCTGAACAAAGTAAACTTTATACTGATTATGAACTTCCATATTTGTTTAGATATGGTAAAAGTGCTAGAACAGAATTAAGTAAAAATAAAAATATTCCTTATAAAGATATTATTTCTAAAGTTAATAAAGACTATTCTAAACCTTATGGTTATAATGAGTTTATTGCAAATAAAATTAAAATATTTATTAATGACCCTAATATAAAATATAAACCTAGTTATCAAATAACTGGTAATGTTAAAGAAGATTATATTAATGATTTTATAGGTTGTAAAATTAGTAATTTACCTATATATAATCCTTTTATACCTTACGTTCGTAAATATGTTTATAATATTTTAGAAAAGAAAGGTATTGATGCTAATGACCCTGGTATTGGAGTAATTTTTGATAATAAAAATTTTAAAGTAGTTAATTATAATAATGATACTTTTGGCAATGATGTAGTATATCAAATACCTGAACAAGAAGTTAAAGATATGTATTATAAAGATATTAATAATCAACTTGGTAAACTACTTTCTAATAATTATAGAAAATATGTTGAAAAACAATTTTATAAACTTTATAATAAAGCTATTAATAGAGAACTTAAAAAAAGTAAACGTATTAGTAATAACGAACTAAAAGAATATATTAAATCTAAAGGTATTTATCCAGAAAATAAAAAATATAATGTTATAACTAGTGAAGGTCTTGTTAGCACTAGTAGAAATAAAGGAAATCCTTATCAACATTTTATTTTTACAGGTGATGTTGGTAAACAAGGTCTTGATATAGTTGATATTAAAGATGTTAATTCAGAAGAATTTAAACATATATTTAATACTCGACAACATGTAGGACAATATAGTAAAGGTTATAGTCGTAAATCTAGAAAACTTGGAGGAAAAAATATGATTGTAAGTATTAGTGGTAATGTTAAGAATGGATTAATTCATTCTCCATCCTCTACGGGGGGTCTACGCGATAAATTTGCTGTTGGTGGAAAACGTATTAATCGTCATGGAAGAACTTTGGAATATGATGAACAAATTGGAGCTTATGTTCCTATAACTAATAGAACTATTAATAGAACTTCTGCTTATCCTATTAATAAATCTGCTAGAGGAGAAACTATTGTTGGTAGTGATTATACTTTTAGGAATGGAAGATGGTCTAAAAATAATACTACAAATAATAATGTAAATACTAATAATAATAAATCTAATATTGATAATGAAAATCGTCGTCCTCAATATTATGCAGAACGTAGACTTCCTTTATTTGAAGATGGTGCTGGAATTACTAGCGGTTTAGTTAGAGCTGGTTGGAGTCATGGAAATAATAAAAATATAACTGTTGATAATACTAATATTCCAAATTTACCTACTACTAAATCTAAAGGGAATACCCCCCGTGGAGGACGAAGTAAGTCAAGTCAATCAACTCAATCTATTCCTACTAAAACACCTCCAACTGCTGTTTATAATCGTAATCTACCTAAAATAGAAGCTAGTATTCCTACTACTTTACCTGTTTCTACTAGTACACCTGCTAAAGGAACTACATCTTCCGATGGTAAAGGCCAAGGTAAATTTAAAAATCTTACTACTGCTGATTGGATTGGATTAGGCAGTAATATAGCTGGTAGTTTAGCTAGTTATTTTGCTAGTAGAAGAGCTATTAATAAAATGAGAGGTCCAGGTCAACCTACTCTTATTAGTGCTAGTAAGCTTAAAACTAAATATAATATTAATCCTCAACTTGATAGAATTAGAGAAGATAAATTCGAAGCTTATCGTGATATTGATTCTAATACTGCTAGTAGTCGTGTTAGTTTAGCTCGTAAACAACGAGTTCGTAATGCTGCTGGTCAAGCTGCTAATGAACTTTATGGTAATAAAGAAAATATAGAAACTAATCTTATTAATCAAGATAGACGTAATCAGCAAAGTGTTCGTCAATTTAATGCTCAACAATACAATCAATATATAGATAGAAAAGCAGCATTTGATAATGGTATTAGAGAAGCTAAAGTAACTAATATTAATAATTTATTTAGTGGAATTAATGCTGGTATTCAAGATATGATTAGTAGATATGAAAATCGTAAAGCTTTAAATAATACTATTGGTGCAATGAGAGCGTCTGCTCCTAATGTAGATGATAGAATTATGCGAGATGCTGGAGTTGATTATGATGAATTTATTATTCGTAAACGTAGAAAACTTGGAGGAAAACAATCATGCCGATAAACTTTTATACTCCTACTTTTAGACAACAAGTTAATCCTATTGACTTAAATGTCTTAGCTAGAACTTATAATACTCTTGAACAAGGTCATCAACAAGCTATTCAAACTAAATCTCAGATTGATGCTCAACTTGCTCAATTAGATTTAAATGAAGCTGAAGATGCTTGGCGTCAAGAACAACTTAATAAAGTTCGTAATGCTCTTACTGAAAATATGCAGTATGGTAATGCGTATTCTAGTCTTGATGATATAGTTGGAACTTATGGAGATATAACTTCAAGTCCGGGAATGATTGGTCGTTTACGTGCTCAACAAGATTATAAAGCATATATGAATAATCTTGATAAACGTACTGATTTATCTGAAGATTATAAGAATTATTATCGTACAGTTAATAAATATAATTATCAAGATATAACTGATAAGAATGGTAATGTTATTGGTGGAAGTAAATGGACTCCTATTGATAAAGAAGTTTCTGAAATTCCTATGAATCAGATACTTAATCAAGCACTTCAATGGGCTGCCAAAGAACAAGGTGGTGGTAGTCAAACAAGATGGCTTGATGCTAACGGTAAAGTTACTGATGATATTACTAAATCTGTTACAGGAGAGATTTATTCTCATACTAAAGGTGATTGGCAAAGATTAAGTAAAGCTAAACTTGCTGAAGCTGTTAAAGCTGTTATTGAAAATACTCCCGGAGCTAAAGCTAGTCTTGAACAAGATTATAAGATTGCTAAATGGAAATATGACCAAAATGGTAGTAATCCTGATATAACAGATAAAAATGGTATTCTGCTTACTCCTGAACAATATCTTGCTAAACGTATTGACCCTTTCTATAATGCTGCAACTTTTTATAATCAAGATAGTAATACTACTTATGGTGAAGCATGGAAAGCTCAATTAGCTTTAGCTAAACAAGCTGGACTAGGAAGTACAACTCAAAGAAAACAAGCTATTGATAATTTAACTTATAAAGGTACTCCTGTTCGTATTGATAATTTTATGCCTGCTCAAGCTCAAGCTGAAATTACTAGTAATAGACAATCAATAGCTGGATTGCTTAGTAAATATAATCCTGATATTAATATTAATTTAAGCACTGCTAATCCAGATGATATTAGAACTAGTATCATGACTAATATTACTAATCCATCTGATAGAGCATATGCTCTTAGTTATCTTAATGATATTATTGATAATCAAGAATATATTAATAGTCTTAAAGTTGGTAAATCTCAAGATAGTATTGATGGATTTGATACATATAATTCTATTATTAGTTTAAGTGATTTACCTAGTAATAAATATTCTGATACATATAGTAAATATGTTAATCAGATATTTGGAGATAGTAGTTCTATTAGACAATACTTTAATAATGATGATGTTTATAACTCATTTATTAATGCTCTTGGTGGAGAGAAAAAAGCAATTAGTCTTGGAATAAGATTTGGTTCTGATGGTAATGGTTATAGATATGCTGAATTACCTAAAGATTATCATAAATCTATTTATAGTTTTGGTAAAGCTGTTAAAGAAGCTGAAGATACTAGAAATCCTTTAAATGCTTTTCTTAATTCTGCTAAAACTAGATTCTTTGGTTATGGTGATAAATTTGTTAGAGTTGATTCTAATGGTGAAGAACATCATGCTGGATTGCCAACAGGTAATAAAGAACCTTATATTGGTTTAATTGATTATGTTGATTCTCTTAAATCTAAAAATGATGCTGTTCTTGATGGTGGCAAAATAACTTCTTCTACTATTGGTATTAGTGCTTTAACTCCAGAATTAGCTGAAATTAATTTTATGATGAACGCTAATCCTGAAGAAGCTAGTAAACTTTCAGCTTATAAAAAGAATAAAGAAGAACAAGCTATGATGGCTATTCGTAGTGGTATTGATTTAACTCAAGGTGAAGCTTATATTACTAGTGAAAATGGAATATTTGAACCTATGACTTCTGAAGATAGAAAAGCTTATACAGCTTATCTTAGAAGTGCTAAAGAAAATGAGATTACTCCTACTATTGTTCGTGACCCAAAAACTGGGGATGTTGGAGTTCAAATTAATATTGCAGGTTACTATGATACAGAAGGTAAACTTAAAAGAGAACCTATTACTTTACTTGTAGGTAGTGGTGCTATTGATAGTTCTATTATTCAATCTTGGAATCAAGATACTAGTTGGAGAGCTGCCGGTAAAGTAGAAAATTATTATAATGCTAATAGACCTATTTCTCTTACTAATAATGCTGCATTTACTGGAATTGATAAATTTAAATTAGTACCTAATGGTGGAGGTTTTAATTTAATTAATTCTACTAATAATCAAACTATTGGTTTAGTAAGTAAAGAAAATGCTGTTGATATTGTAGATAATTTATCTCAATGGGAACAAACTGTAACTGCTGTTAAAGCTGGAATGACAGTAGATGAAAATGCTGTTAAAGCTATTCAACAAAATGTTGCTACTAAACTTGCCCAGCTTAGTGGCAGTTCAGACCCTTATGTTATTCAATATTACTATGATGAATTAACTAATAATCTATATTAATATGGATGTATTAAAGTTTCTACAAGGTGGTAATAAAACACCTAATCCTGAATATAATCCTAAAACTAAAAAGGGGGCTATACAGCCTCCTACTTTAGTTGATTACAACCCCGGCACTTCTATTAGTGACCGGGGTCGTGGTCATTTATTTAGTCGTATTGCTGGGCAATCATATAATCTTAATCAATATGATATAGATAAATATGTTCCTTATGATGTTTATGTTAATCCTGTTGATGACCCAGAAAAACTTGATAAAGAACGTGCTGTTAATCAAAGTAATTGGGAACAAGGATTAAGAATGATTGGACAGATTGGTAATGAGATTACTGTTGGTACAGCTATTGGTTTTGCAGATTTAGCTGACGCTTTCTATAATATGATTAGTGATAGTCCTAATGATTATCAATCTGAAATAAGTTCTGAACTTGAATCTTTAAAAGAATCTATTAATGAGCGTTTAGCTATATATCGAGAAAATCCTAATGCTGCATTTGATATTGGAGATTTTGCTTGGTGGGCTAGTAATGCTCCTAGTATAGCTAGTTCTTTAACTCTTATGGTTCCTAGTATTGGTCTTGCTAAAGGTGTTTCTTTATTAGGTAAAGGATTAAGATTTAATAAACTAGCTAATAAGATGGCTAGTGCTATTAATATGACACAAAAGAGTAGAGCAATTACTAGTAGAATAGCAGAATCTACTGCTATTGGAATTCCTTCTCGTTATCTTGAAAATTATCAAGAAGCTAGACAAACTTATAATGATATTGAAGATTATTCTAAAACTCAACTTGCTAATATGAATGATAAACAAAGAGAAGAGTTTTATAATAATAATCCTAAATATAGAGATATGTCTGATGAAGAAGTAGCTAAAGATATTGCTAAAAATAGTGCTGATGTTACTTTTACTGAAGATTGGGCTAATGTTCTTTTTGATGTATGGCAAGTTTATAGTTTAAAAAACTTATGGAAAAATGCTTTAAGTGGTAATACAACTAGTTCTAGACTTAGAAATTTAAATACTGCATTTAATAGTAATATTGATGATGCTGCTGCAATTACTAATGCTTTAAGTAATAAAACTACTAAACAAGCAATTACTAGTACATTAAAAGATGTGGGTAATGATATTCTTCCTGGTGTTAGAGCTGAATGGACAGAAGGAGTTGAAGAAGCTATTAATTATATAGCTAGTCAAGATGGTTTATATAATGGTAAAAAAGTATTTGATAAAGATATTCCTCAACAAACTATTAAAGATTATCTTCAAGACCCAATGCTATGGGAACAAGCATTTTGGGGTGCTCTTGGTGGTGTTACTTTTAGTAGTGTTATGAATAAAGCTGGAAAGTTTATTAATAAACGTCTTGATAAAGATTGGACTTCTGCTGAAAAACAAAGAGAAAACGAAATTCTTGGTCGTACTGCTACTTTTCAAGCATATCAAGAAAGACTTAATAGTATTGCTAATGGTAAAAATCCATTTATAATTACTGTTGATGAAAATGGTAATCAAATTAATCCTGATATTGTAGTTGGTACTGAAGAAGAACTTCGTAGTATAGCTGAAAAAGAATATATGGATAATATTATTATTAATTCTATGAACGCTGGTAATTTAGGACTTCTTGAAAGTTCTATTAATAGTAAAGAATTTAATGATAGTATTACTAATAAACTTGGATTACAACAACAAGATAGTAATGAACTTATTAATAGATTTAAAACTGAAATTAATAATCTTAAAAATGAATATAATACTACTTTAAATAAAGTTAATAGACTTGGTGGCGGATTTGAAGTTGGTCGTATTATAGCTACCCAAATGGTTCATGCTCGTAATCGCCAAGAAAATTATAATAATCTTCTTAATTGGGCTAATGATGTTTTAAATCAAGATATTACAAATAATCATATTGAAGATGTTGATATTAATTCTGCTAAGAATGGTATTTATCAACATATTATTAATAGTATTCAAAGAGATATTAAAACTATTCAAGATAATGCTGCAATTAATAATTCTGTTAAACAAGAACGTATTGCTCAATTAAATGAACGATTAGATGCTATTAATAAACTTTATACACCTATTGATATTGAAAATAAAAATGATATTCAATCAGCTATTCAACTTCAAAAACAATATAATGAAGTATTTAAAGATTTAGCAGAAGTTGTTAATGCCGAAATTAATGTTGAAGTTAATAAAAATCAACTTAATTTATCTGATGATAATATTAAATCTCGTATAACTTATCTTAATAACTTCTTTGATAATAGTCGTAAAAAGATTGTTAATAAAGCTATGGACGATTTACGTAATGCTTATAAACAATATGGTAAAGAATATGTCAATTCTGTTATTAAAGATGCTAATAATGGTAATAAAACTAATATAGATAAAGTTATTCGAGATGCTTATGCTGCACTTGATTTAAGTTCTAAAGGTAATGAACATCTTAAAACTACATTAGAACAATTAGCTGAAATTGCAGAAATTGAAAATGATGTTAATAATGCTCCTAAAGAGGAAGAAGTTGCTCCTGTTAATCCTGATGTTAATGAAGTTAATGAAACTGATGTAGATGATACTAACTCATCTCCATCCTCCACGGGGAGTATAGCGGAGCGAAGCGAAGCGGTTCCTAGTGAGCCTACTAATACTGAACAACCTCAATCTCAAACTGAACAACCGATTTCTCAAGAGCCTATTAGCACTCCTAAACCTGAAGTTACTAATGTTCTTCCAGATGATGATTTTGAACGTGGTCAAATAGGTACTGATTTAGTTTATGAAAGTATTGCTGATTTAGAAGATTCTTTAGGACATGAATCTACTAGTAGTGATTTACTTAATGCTAGACAGTCTTTTATTGATAAACTTAATCAAGCTGGATTTGAACAAACGGAAGCTACTGACATAGTTAATAATATTATTGACGGTCTTACAGGAGGTAGTTTATATAGTTCTGTTCAAGATGATAGTACTAGACGTTTATTACTTAATGCTACTTATGCTACTGTTACAGGTAATGAACGCAATATAGAAGCTGTTATGGATGATTTTGCTAATAGTGTTGATAGTGAAGGTAATACTAGAGGTAAAATTGTTAATGGTAAAGTCTATCTTAGTATTGGTCAATTAGTTGAATATATAGATAGTGTTACGGGTAATAAAATTATTAAAAATTACTTGTTTAATCAAATAAAAAATTATCTTTACGCCAGCACTAATAATCAAGGTAAATATCGTGCTACTGATGAATCAACTATTAAAAAACTTAATGCTAGACAATTTGTTCAATACGTTGACGGTATTGCTAAAGAACGTCTTGAAAGACTTCAAGTTGAACATACTAATAATGTTAATCTTAAGTATATAGTAGAGAATGAAAATGTTAAAGCATTTACTTCTATTAAACAAGGTGATTATCTAGAAACTGAATATGATAGTAAGCTTAGACGTATTAATATACTTGCTAATGGTACAATTATTGGTTATATAGGAGTTCCAAATATTGATAAGTTTGGTAATTATGATATGATTAATCAAGGTTGGAAATATAATATTCATGCTGAAAATGGTCAAGTTGTTTCTCCACTTAAAGATGCTTTAATTAGTATTCTTGATGGCGATAGATTTAACGAAGAATTTATTGGTCATTTATATGAACTTGCTGTTAAAGAAGAAGTTACACAAGAAGAACTTGTTAATCTATTTAAAGAATTTGAAACTAAATATCCTGATATAGTTAGAGATTTTACTACTCCTGTTGCAAGTTTTGATTTAGCTGGACATCTTGTTAATCTTACTAAATACATATTTAATCAGCCTTATGAAAATAGTCATGAAGCTAGTATTAATCGTTGGTTTAATAATCTTCTTAATAGTTATGACCAAGCTATTACAATAGTTAAAGGTGACTTTAAAGGTAAAATTAGAGCTACTAATGTTAAATATGGAGTTCTTAATACTATTGATGATACTAATGGTGAATGGAATGATGTACAAGAAACAGTAGTTGGTTATGATGAAAATATTAACAAACTTGGTGTAGTTGTACAAGGTCAATTATATCTTAATGGAGAAAGTAAACCTACTATTATTGAAAATCTTACTACTAATGGTATGCCTGTTATTAGTATTCCAAGTAGTGATGGTACTTCTTTATATGCTTTTTGTAAACAAGTTCCATTAAATAGTAATCTACTTAAAGGTGATGCTCGACGTATTATTAATTCTATTAAAAATGAAGTTAATAATCTTTGTAGAGATTATATTAGTGGAAAAATAAGTTTTGGTGAACTTAAACAAAGTCTTGGAGATATATTTGGAAATAATAAACTTATTAACGGAGATAGAAATACTGGACTTCAAATTAGTATTAATCCTACTAATATAGGCTTTTATGTTAAAGGTGCACATTTTAATGGTAAGGATTATGCTTTTACTATTAATTCTGATGCTGGTAATTATAAACGTAATATTATTATTAATTCTCCTTATGTTGTTAATAGTGCTTTTAAAATAGGTAAAAGTTATGGTATTAATGCTAGTACTATTAATGAATTAGATAATGCCCTTCGTCCTGTTATTGATGAAATGTTTAACTATGCCCAATTTGCTATTAGTAAAGATTTTATTAATGATAGTACAAAAACTAATGATAAAACTAATAAATATATTTATCGTGAAAATGGTAAAACTATTATAAATATTGATGGTAAAACTTATAGTTATAATAGTTATCAAGATTTTATTATTAGTAATGGTTTAGTTAGAACTAAATTAGCTAATACTAATACTAATGAAACTGCTGGTAATTGGCAAATAGATATTCATTCTAAACTCGATATTACTTATGAACTTGAGGGTAGACCCCCCGTGGAGGATGGAGCAATACCTGAACAGCTATCAGAGTTCATGTTAGATGATACTCTTAATGCTATTAATTTTAATTCTTTTGAATCTGCTATAACTGCTAAGAATTTAACTCGTGGACTTAAAAAGTATTTTGCTAATGACCAAACTGCTATTGATTATATTAATGCTCTTCAAAAGATTGGTATATTGCCTAAGAATATTCAAGTTGTAGATAGTATTACTGATAATAATGGTAATCAAGTTAATGCTGTTTATCATCGTGATACTGATACAATTGAGCTTAATCGTTCTGCTATTGCTGGTCAAAGAGTTTATCGAGTTGTTAATATTATAGTTCATGAAAGTTTACATAGACAACTTTATACTAAATATAATACTGAACAAGCTCTTGCTTTAGTTAAACCTATATATGATAAATTTAAAGCTTGGCTTGATACTCAAGATGATAATACTAAAGAAAGACTTAAACCTTATCTGTTTGAGAACTTTAATACAAGTGAAGCTCTTGAAGAATTTCTAGTTGAAAGTATTACTAGTAATGCTCTTATGACTGTACTTAATGAAATTAAATATGATAATAGAAAAGTTAATAAACGTAAGACTTTATTTAGTAAACTTCTTGAAGTTATTGCTGATATGTTAGGTATTAAGATTAATGAAGATAGTTTATTAGCTGCTGCTAGAGATGCTTATAAAGCTATTAAGAAAATACCTAAAGAAAGTAATCAAGAGGCTATTCAAGGAACTTTTCAGTTTGAAGAAGAAACTGCTAGTACAGAACAAACTGAAAATCCTAATGAAGATAACAGTCAAGATTATAATTATAATAATGATAATCTTAATGATGGACTTGATATGTTTAGTAGTGTTGATGATGATGTGGTGTCAAATATGGCTGAATTAACTAGCCGTTTACCAATAGACCAACAGCCCGAATTTGCCACTTTGCTTGACACAGGGCGCATCAGTTTTAGCTGTATGTAGGATTAATCGAGCAAAGATAAAAGTCGCTTAAAACGAAAGAAAACAGCCTCTATGACGATGTAATAAAATTTTACTTTACATTAGTCATAGAGGTATTACTATTAATGAATTTAAACTTAAATATAAACTTATGAGTTGTGGAAATATTAAACTTGTAGGATATAATAATCTTAATAATATTATTATTAAAGAACATGGTTCTAATAATGCTGATTATTATAGTCTTATAGCTATGGTTGAAGACCCAATTTTTAAAAAGATTGTAGCTGATAAAGGTATTAATGTTAAAACTTCTGGAAGACAAGCTTATAATGCTCTTCTTGAAGCTAGAGCTATTAAACTCCGTAATATGGATGATATAGCTTCTGTTGCTGAAAAAGAAGAACGTGGTTTGTTTAGTACAATTAAAGCTAGAGATACAGCTATTACTTATATGGCTGATATTATGAACAAACTTAGTTTTAATTTTCTATATAATGGTGCTCCATTAAATTTTAATGAAATTAAAAAACGTACTAATGAAACTGTTATTAATGCTGGACTTAAACGTGCTAAGAAATTAGCCGGAAGTGATGAAGCTAAAAATAATGAACTTAATAGCTTTATTAATAATCCAAATCCTGCTATTAAAATTAATGGTCTTGGTGCATTTCTTCGTAAATATGGCGATGCTAAAGATTTTAATTATGGTGCATTACTTCGTTCTTTAACTAATACTGAATTTAATGAAGCTCTTTTTAATAATAAAAATGTTGCTAAACTTATTAAAAGAGATGAATTATATCAAACTACTGATTATGAAGAATTAGGCGGTTATCTTGATGAAACTTCTACTGAAGGTGATGAAAATAGTATAGATGATGGTATTGATTTAATGACTCAACTTTGGAATTTAAGTATTGGTGAAGTTAAAGATTTTAATAAACACGTAGAAGAAATTATTAAATATCATCTTGCAAGTTTACCTAAACTTACTGCTGCTTCTCAACTTGATAATGGAAGTTATCCTTTTGATACTAATAATGAATTAGGAGTTGTTACTTTTTCTGATGCTAATTACTTATCTAAAATATTATATGCTAGTGCTGATACTAGTAATGTAGATAATTTTATAGCTAGTCTTAAACGTATATCTGAAACTATTCCAAATTGTGAATGTTTAATTCAATTACATGATTTACTTAGCAAAAATAAAGTATTTGCTAATAAATATATGATGGTGTTTAATAAACCTATTATATCTAAAATTGAAACTTATATTCAAACTGATTCTAATGGTAATAGTTATGTTCGTGCTCGTGTAACTAATCCTAATACTGATTCTCGTACTATTTTACAGAATACTTTTTATAATAATGTTAAGAATAATATTATTACTAATCGTGTTCCTACTGCTCGTGAAAAGTTTCGTATATATGATAGATATAAAAATACTCCTCATGCTAATCTTTATTTATATGATGCTTTTAAAGAAATATTTCCAGATATTAATCAAGCTAGTTTTAATTTAGCTATTGCTAAGATTGGTCGTGTAGCTATGGCTAATAATCTTATTAATTTTGCCAATGTTATTAATCGTACAGTCGATAATTATAATAAATATGTAGAAGCACTTAAAAAGGATAAAGGAACTAAAATGCCTGATAGTTTTATTAATAGAGGTGATACTTCTATTATATATCAAATGGCTGATGTCTTTAAAGATATTATTTATATTCCTGTTGAACTTAATTCTCGTAATCCTGAAGGTAATTTAAGTTCTGATGTTATTAATAGAAGTTTTATTACTAACATTGCTAAAATAATCAATGATGATAAATCTACTGTTGAAGAGCAAAACGCTATGGTTGAAGCTTATGCTAAACAAAAGTTTGCTAGTCATCAATATGATTATAGTAATTTACTTCTTGAACATAGGGATAGTAATGGTAATATAATTAATTATGGATTATTTAGAAGAGTTGGAAATGGAACTCCTAAACTTACTGAATATGCTCGTAGTATGTTTAAAACTTCTCTTCTTAATGGTATTAGCGAATTAGATAATAACAATAATGACTTATATCGTAGTATGAGTGACGGTGATTATTTAATTACTGCTATGGGATTATTTATGACTGATATTAATAATTCTGAAACTCCTACTGCTAATTATTTACTTCCTATACCTAGTGATGCTCCTAAAAACTTTACTATTACTGCTCCTAGATATAGTCTTGCTGGATTGCGTAGTCAACTAGAAGATGGAACTAAAATTATAAATAGAGAACATCCGTTATTTAAACAGTATTATAATATAGCTATTCAAGAACTTACTAATATGGCTCAAGCTGTTAATGTAATGTTTAAAACTAATGCTAATGGTAATCCTATTTTAACTAATGGAGATTTTGAATTTAGTGATACTTATAATAATAAACCTGAACATTTTTATAATCAATACCATAAAGATGGAAAAGGTAATGTATTTACTACTAAAGATGGACACAAAGTTTTAGCTGGTAGAGTATTTAGTTTTAAACGTTTAGTTAGTAAAATTACTCCTAATAGTAATGGAGCATTTAATGAACTAATTGGGTATGGTAAGACTATTGACATCCTCTACGGGGGGTCTACACGTGGACTTAGCTATGTTAATAATCAAGTAGTTCTTAATGCAGAACAACGTATTGCTCTTGAAGATGCTGTTGCTGATTGGTTAAATGAATATATAACTAATGGTTATAAAGAACTTAAAAATAAATATGGTACATTTATTGATGATAGGATTAATAATGAATCTTTAGCTGAGTTTCTTGTTAATGACTATCTTGTTAGAGATAGTATGTACGATATGTATGGTGGTGACCAAAGTTTTTATAAGAATGGTCAAGCTATTCTAAAACGTATTAAAGAAGTACAAGCTAGTGGTAATCCTTTTGGTAATACAGACTTTACTAAAAATGATTTAGATATAGCTACTAATTTATATGATGCAACAATTAATGGTAATGCTGTTACTGTCCCTTATACAGTTAATGGAGTTGTTAAACGTAAAAAAGTAGTTCTACAAGATAAATTTAGAGGTGTTACTATTTATAATACTTTTAAAGCTTCTGATAAAGTTGTTATTGATAGACTTGATAACCAACTTAAAAAAGCTGGACTTGATAAAAAAGATAGAGACCGAATATTAGAACCATTTAAAGGTGGAGTTAATGCTAATGATGCTCAATCTTATATTACTCTTGAAGAATGGATTCGTCGTATTACTGCTGCTGGTGAATTAGATAAATATGCTGGACTTATTCAAAGTCTTACAGATGATACTCCAATAGATAAAATTGATTGGACTAAATTTGCTAATAAAGTTCAAATTCAAAAGAATTTCTATTATGATTTATATTATGATACTACTGTTGGCATTGAAGTTCCTAGACAAGTAAAAAATGCTGAGTTTGTTCTTATTCCTAAACTTATTAAAGGAACAGAACTTGAAAAAGTCTATAATATAATGACTAATAGAGGTATTCATCAAATTAATACTGTTGAAACTGTCAAAGTTGCACAACATAATAGAATGACTCTTTGGAATAATGATGGTGTTCTAACTGATGAAGCTCTTAAAGAATTTGATAATAATGTATTTGATAATTCTGAACTATTTAGTTATAATTATCTTTATCGTCAGCAAGAAGTTCCTCAACATATGGTTGATGCTAGTAATAAAGCTGCTATTCAGATTATGAAGAAAATGCTTGATAATCTTCCTAATCGAACTGAACTTAATGAACTTAAAGATAAAGTATTTAATAATTATGTAGCTAATATTAGAAATAGTTTTGAAAAAACTTGTGCTGAACTTGGTATTGGATTAGATGATAATGGTCATATTGATTTAAATTCTAATGGTACTATTAAAAATCTTAATCGTTTTGTATTTTTTGATAGATTTAAAGAAAATGCTCAACAACAAGGAGTTGAGAAAGCTCTTCTTGAATTTTTTGATTTAGATAGTGCTGGATTTAATAATCTTCCTTTATTTTTGTCTAATATTAATAGTAAACTTGAAAGTATTGCTAATAGTTATTTTAATACTAATATTACTAGACAACTTATTAGTGGTTGGCATGCTGCTCAGTTATCTGATTTTGGTTTTAAAGTTGATAAACAAACTCAAACAGATAGTAAACTTCAATATAAAAAGATTGGAGAAGTTGATGGTACTCCTGTTTATTATACTGAAATTAAACTTCCTAGATGGAGTAGTAAACTTAAAGGATTAAATATTGAACAAGTTCCTGATAGCTTACGTACTATGATTGGTTATCGTATTCCTACTGAAGGTAAGCAATCTATATGTATTATGTATGTTAAGGAGTTTCTTCCAGATGCTTATGGTAGTACTGTTGTTGTTCCTGATGAATGGGTTACTCAAACTGGTTCTGACTTTGATGTTGATAGTGTTTATGGTATGTCTAAAACATTTAATCTTGTTAAAGGTGTTCCAACTGAAATTACTCATGCTAGATATACTAAAGATGAAGTAGGATATATTAATTATGTTAAAGATAATGTAGATAAAGCTAGTCGTAAAATTCTTGGTAAGACTTATAATAAACAAGGTAATATTAGAGCTTCTTTAAAAAATAGCGAAGATGCTATTAATGCTACTCTTGAAGGTTATAATGGTAATCTTAAAGTTGTTGAAAAAATTGCTAATGATGGTGGGCTTAAGTCTTACGAATCATACTTGAAACTCCCCGTGGAGGATACAAGTAGTCAAGCTGCTAGAACTAATGCTATTATTCAATCATTTATTGATATACTTAATAATCCTGCTGCATTTGAAGAAAATACTACTACTTCTAACTTTGAAAATGTCAAAGAAGCTAATGAAACTTATGCAGAAATAGTTGGTGCTAATAAAACAACTGTTGCTCCTAGTGATTTCTTTACTCAACTTGATTGGTTTGATGCTGCTACTTCTGGTATTAAACTTAAAGGTATCAGTGTTAATAGAGATACTTTTATGAGTATTGGTAATGTTACTAAAGCTAATCATAGTGAAGGTATTAAAGTTATGTATACTACTAATGTGATTAGTGAGCAAGAAGCTGTTAATAGATATGGTAAAGAAAATGTTGAAACTATTGGTAATAAACATATTCGTATTACTCATAAGAATTTTGGTTGGTCTGGAGATGATAAGAATGTTGATGGCTATTTGATTAATCCTTATAGTTCTCAGACTACTGCTCATATTCTCGATGTTATGAAAGAGGGGGCTATACATAATGAAAATACTTATACGTTTAATGCTTTCAAAACTATTGTTGACTTTGGAAGTAATTATGATACTGCTATTGGATTTATGTGGCAACCTGCTATTGATATACTAGTTCGTAAATGGAAAGAAACCAATAGTGTTCTTGCGGAAGGTACTAAAAATCCGCTTACTGAAGCTATTAGAGAAGTTGCTCATAATCTTGGTTTTGGTGAAAAAGTTAATTTTGCTGGACGTAAAAAGCTAATTGATATTATTAATGAAAGTTATGGTGAAACTTTCAAGAAATTATTCAATTTAAGCGTTTCTGACGCATTTTCATCACCTGACCTTATATTTTCATCAGACGCATATAAATCTCGTCTTAGAGGGGAAATGAATGGCGTTCAGCAGGCTTTATTTGACCTTTATGTTCTAGCACAATTCAATCGGTTAAACTCAATCGGACAGGATATAAGTAATAATCTTAATATTCTTAGTGCTGATAAATATGGTGCTAAACAAAGTTTTTATGCTAGTGATAAAGTATTTAGAGATGCTAGAACTGTTATTGAGAATAGTAATATTTATGCTCCATCCTCTACGGGGGGTCAAACCTTGCTATTAGAGAGTGTATTTCCTGATATTAGTGGTGGTATAAATGCGTTTATTAAATCTGATATATCTAAAAGTAGTTATCCTAGTTTAGCTGCATTTTTACAAATGAGTACTGCTCTTAGTGTTAAAGCTACTCAACAAGTATTTGAAACTGCTAATCCTGTATTTATTGATTATGTATATAGAATAGCAGAATGGACTAAAGGTGGAATAATGACTGAAAAGTTATATAATGATTATAAAGATTATCTTATTAATAAACTAGAAGTAGGTAATAATGGTAGTTCTTATCTTAATTTACCTGTTACTATTGTTAATGGTGATTTTGTTCATCCTAAATATATTAAAGAATATGGTACTGGACAATCTAGAGCTTTAGAAGTTGGTAGAGTTAGTGGTACATTAGTTAATATTAAAACTGATGATGTTGTAGTTAAAAATATATTTGAGCCTACACAAACTGAAATTGATGTATTTGCTAGACTTACTCCTGCTCAGAAAGTTGATTGGATTAAACGTAATTTTAGTCAAGACGGTAGTATATTTGAACATATTGAAATAGTTGCTAATGATGAAAGAAATAATCGTCGTAATGTAAATATTCAATATATTAATTATATACAAGGCGATATTACTAATGATGAAGCTCATAGATTGTTTGATAGAGCTTGGAATCATCCTAATCCTCTTATTAAACTTACAGGTCTTGATTTAGTTAAATATGCTTTTATTGTTGAAGGTCATAAATTTAGAACTAGAAATATTAGTAGACTTATAAGTAATACTCCCCTTAGAGGATTGAGTGAAGGTGGAATAGCTATTGGAAATATAGCTATGAAAGGTATTAATAGTTATGGTTTTGTTGATAAAGATAATGTTGAAGATATAATTGGTTTTATTCGTAAGAATTATAATAGTTTTAATTGTCCTAGTTATACATTTAAAAGACTTACTAATAATAAAATTAATTATAGTCTAAAAAGAAGTGGTATTATTACTTTTAATGGTCAAGAAAATCTTGATAATGTAGGAATAATAAGAAATGGAGATGCTGTTAATGTTATTAGAATTAATAGAAATTTATATATTAAAGGAACTTATGATGGAACTTTAGCTTATTATCCTATTGATAGACTTGAATCATTTGAAACTTATAATAGTATTGAACCTAGTATTATAGCTAATAATAATACTCATAAACCATTAGCTGTTCTTCTTTATGATGGTCTTACTCAACAAGAAAAACGAGATAAATTTATTGATGGTATTAAAGATAACATTAATGAAGCTGTAAATAAAGATTATAAAGAAGTTCCTGAACTATATAGTAAATATATATCTGATGAGTATTTCCAGCCTTTTATGAATACTCCTTTTGAGAATAATACTATATATACTATTAATGATAAATTTTATCTTAACATTAATGGAACTACTGCTATTAATTTAAGCGATGATTTAAAACAATATAAAGCTAAATATCCTAATATTGAAGATAATAAACTTGGACTATTTATTGAAATTAATGAAAATGAAATAGATAGAGTTACTAGTAATACTGATAGATATAGTAGTGTTGATGACCAAACTCCTATTGGTAGATTTGCTAAAAATGCAAGTTTAATTATTTCAAGAGCTGTTCGTCATGGACAACCTGCTGCTCAAAATGTTCTTAATGCTCTTAATAATGCTGAAATTAATTATCTTGATAGTAGTAGTCTTTCTGATAATTCTGAATTTTCGTTATCAGTTATAGCTAATTATATAGATGTTGAAGCTAATAATATTCTTAATGATATTAATCGTTTTATTAAAATTGATGGTATCGATAAGCCTATTAACGATAAAGATGTTATTGGTAAAGTTCTTAAAGATGAACAACTTCAAAATCGTTTCTTAGATGTTATTCTTAGCGCTAATACATTTAAGAATAAATACAAACTTATTAGCGAAATTGATATTGATAGTACAAATCTTGATGATAAAACTAAAGAGAATATTAGAAAGATTCAAAAATTAGTTAATCAAGTTGATTCTAATACTACTGTACATTCTGCTAGAAAAGATTGGTTTGAAAGATGGATTCAATTACGTACTACTAATCCTAATTATATAAGTGGTCTTATGAAAGAATTTGATGCTTATGGTGATACTGGATTTATGGATTATTGGATACAAGATATTCGTGCTAATCGTAACTTTGTATTGCAGAATATACTTAAAGATGTAATGGGTACTGTTGAAGAAGGTCGTCTTAATGGTATTAAAGAAGCTAATGACTTTAGAAATTATCTTAAAGAACTTAAAGCTAGAGCTGCTAAAGATGGTAAATCTGTTAGTCTTGATAGCATTATTGATGATGATGGTAGATTAATTCAACCTAATAATCCTGTTTGGGAAGAAAAGATGAAGAAATATAGAGATGCTGCTATTGAAGCTGAACAAAAATTTGGTATAAATAGTGTTGAACATCTTATTGCTTTATCTAATAAAGCTAAATTTATTGATATGACTACTATTCATCAGCTTAAACCAATTACAGTTCAAGATGAAGATGGTAATAATGTTACTATTGAATATTCTACTTATGTTATAAATCTTGAAAGAAGTTTATTAGGACTTAAAAAAGGAGATGATGGTATTCCTAAAGAATTTGCTGAATATAAAAGACTTAATGGTAGAATACGAGATATTCTAAGTCAAGCGACTGATAATGTTACTACGCAAAGTCAAGATGAAGAACTTGGACGTATATACGCTCAAATGGATAGTCTTACTAGTCTTTACGATGAAGATGGTAATAAAAAAATTGGTCATGATTTAAATGTAGCTGAAAGACTTCGTGCTTATCAAACTAATATTCGTAAAATTAAAGAAATGTTCTATGATAAGCAAGCTAAAGAAGGATTTGATTCTAAACTTAAAGAACAACTTTCTATTATTAGTAAATATGAAAGTCAACGTGATGCTAATGGTAATCTTCTTATTAGTATGGAAGAACTTATGAAAGTTCCTGAGTATCGTGAAGCTAAAGAATGGATTCGTAAGAATACTAGATATATTCTTGATATTAAAGATATAGAAGATTTAAATTGGGCGTTTGAAGAACTTAAAGATGCTAATAAAGGTAATAGTGTTCTTAATCTTGCTATTAAAGAATTTCAAGCTAAAGATGAATTTAACGTAGTTGATGGACGTAAAATACCTGAAGAACGTGCAGCTCTTATAAAAGCTGAAACAGTTAGAAAATATAAATATACTAAAGGCAATGGTATGCCTTATGTTGGTATTATTCGTTCTGCTGAAGATGAATTAAGAATTTATCGTGCTGATTTCTATAATTATCTTACAGGTAATAAATCTAAGAGCGAAGAAGAAATTAATGTAGGAGAAGCTATTAATAAAATACTTGAAAAATATTTTGATAATGCTACTAGAACTCTTAATACTGCTGATATTAGTCAAGAAGATTTAGAACAACTTAAGACTGGTTTTGAAGTATTTAATGAAATTACTAGAGGTGAAAAGAGTACTGATAAAGCTAAAGCAAAACGTGTTGCTGAATTTATTGAAAGTGAATGTGATGTTACTTATAATTGGAAGCAATATGAACTTGATAAAAATAGAGCTTTTGCTAAAGGTAAAAAATATTATGATAAATGGCTAGAAGTATTTAGTGAACAAATTGAAGAAAATGGAACTATTGCAGAAAGACCTAATAGAACTATTTATGGTGTTATTAAGCCTAAAGATTTAGATAAATGGACTGATATTGATAGAACTGCTGCAATTAATATTCTTCAAAAGAGAACTAGAGAAACTACTACTCAATATTATTATATGAAAGAAAAAGAAGTTCTTGATAAATATGGTATTGATAGTGTTGAATATAAACAATGGTATAGAGATAATCATTATTTTGACCCATATACTCGTACTATTAAACCTATTCGTATTTGGACTACTATGCAAATGATTAAAGATGATGGTTCAGCTGTTGTTGGTAATTATGAACCACGTATTAATCAAATGCATATTACTCCTAAAGAAGAACTTGTTAATCCAGAATATAGTAATTTTGTTAATAAGTACAAAGTAGGAACAGGATATGATAATACTAATTATACTAATCTTAATGAATATCAACTTGAACTTATGAATAAAGTAAATGAACTTATGAAAAAGTATTGTTTTACTAATAGTAATAAGCGATATGTTGATATGGGTTATCTTCCAGCTTTGCCTAAATCTAAAGATATGACTGCTAAAGATTACTTTGAACAAACTCTTAGTTTTCTTGGTTGGACAGCCAATGTTCCTAATAATACTAGTTGGAGAAATAATGAAGATTTAACTTTTGATAAAGATTATGATATTCCTAATCCTAGATTAATTCAATTAGTTAATAAAGATACTCAACAGTTGCCTACTATACCTAAATTTAAAGAGCCTAATGAAAGTGATGAAGAATTTAGTAAACGTAAAGCTGCTGCTATTAAAGCTAGAGATGAGATTATTGAAAAGAATAATAAGATTCATAATGATATTCTTAATCGTAATTGGGAAGAAGTATTTAATAGTTTCTTAATTGAAAGTAATAGATATAATGCTATTAAAACAGTTAAAAATCTTCTTTATACTGCTGACCAAATTATTACTAGTAATACTGCTTATGATATAAATTATAAAGGTAGTATAACTGAGAATAGAGAAGCTAGTGCTGGTGGTGAAATTGAATATAAACAAGAAAAACAAACTAGAACTAGTGAACATCTTAGAAGTTTTATTCGTCGTCTTGTATTTGAACAATATAAAGATAATAAAACTCCTAATCTAGTTAAATTAGGTTCTCTTGCTCAAAACATTGCTGGTAGTAAATATATGATGATGAACATTACTGGTGGTATTGCTAACGTTCTTACTGGTTCTAGTAATATATTTATGGAACGAGCTGCTGGTGAATATATTAATCTTAAAGACTGGGAAGCTGGTAAATCTGAATGGATTAAAGGAACTGTTAGTTATATGGCTAATATGTATAGTGAAAATAGTAGTACTATTCAAGATGCTATTATTAAACTTAGTCATGTAGTTGATTTTGATAGAGTAACTGAAGTTAGTACTGCTGAAGGTCTTAGAGAAAATATTCGTAGAGTTCGTGGATTACTATTTAGTCCTCAATCTGTTGGTGAACATTATATGCAAAATACTATGTTATTTGCTATGCTTAAATCTCATAGACTTGTTGATAATGGTAGAGGTGGTTATGATATAATGAGTAAAGAAATGTATCATCGTAAAGCTGAACAAGATGCTCTTATGTCTGTAATAAATACTCCCCGTGGAGGAGAGAACCAAGCTCTACTTGAACAATTCAATAAGTTCATGGATGATGCTAAAGCTGATAATAAAAAACGAGCTAAATATAATCTATTTAAAGCTAATCCTATATTCGATTTTGTTAAGACTTATCTTAATGAAGAACAACAAAGAGAATATATAGCTAAACGTAAAGAACTTATTAAAGATATTGATAAAAAGTTTGCTGAACTTCCAGATATTTATAATCAGTTTGAACTTAAAGATGGAATTGCTCAAATAAAACCTGATAGCAAACTTACTCTTAAAGAATATGCTAAATTTATTGATAAAGTTCGTGAAGTAAATAAGAAAGTTCATGGTGTTTATGATAAACTTGGTTCTGCTAATATAGAACAACATTGGTGGGGTGGTATGGTTATGCAATATCATAAACATCTTTATCCCGGTTTTAAGAAACGTTATCGTTGGAATGGTTATTATAATGAAACTCTAGGTACTATTGAAAAAGGTAGTTATACTAGTCTTTATGATTATTTGACTATTCCATTTAAAGAAACTAACATAGGAGAAATTAATAATGTAAGTGATGTTCTTAAAGCATTCCAAACTTATAGTAAGAATTTACTTTCATTTGCTGTTAATTTCAAACTTAATTATGAACTTCTTCCTGAACATGAAAAAGCAAATATTAGACGTAATTTAGGTGATTTACTTTATGTAGGTGCTGCTATTATTGGAGCAATTGCTATAACTGGTATTGGAGGTGATGATGATGAAAGTATTATATATAATCTTATGCTTTATCATGCTGACCGTCTTGCTTCTGAAGCTGCTTCATTTACTCCATTTGGTGCTTATGCTGAAGGTAAAAAGTTATGGTCTAGTCCTGTTGCTATTGGACAAACTATTAATGACTTACTTGGTACTACTGCTATGGCTGCTAGATTCCTTATTGAAGAGGACTTTACTGAGGAATATACTACTGGTAGATATAAAGGTATGAATAAGTTTGAAGTTATGGCTATACGTAATATACCTGTTGTTCGTAGTATTAATCGAGTTCTTGATTTACCTAATAATAATAGTTATTATAAACTTGATGAAAATATACTTAGTATTATACCTTATAAAGATATAGCTAAAGATATATTTGAATAAGCTGGACTTGAACCTAGTAAAAAATAAGGGCTTGCCTATGGTATCACTACCTAGACAAGCCCTATTTGTTTTAACATTAATAACTCAATCATCAAGAATAATACGTTTTTTATCATCAAGAAATCCAATCAAACCATCATATTTATCGTGATAAATTTTAATAAAATCAGTCATACTACCTCTAAATATATAATTATGATTAACAACATAAGTAGATTTTTTAGTAGTATTAATAATTACTTGTTCGTTATAAAGTTCATTTAAAGCAATATAAAAAGTTTTTGAATCAATATGAGCATAATTCGTTATATCACTTTCAGTAAAAGTAATTTTATTACTACACCATTTAATATTATTACAAATATAACTAATAATAGCAATGCTACCTTTATTAAGTTTAATAAGTTTAGAACTTAATTCATTACCAAATGTAACATATTCACGATTAGTAATAGTTTTCTTTGTAAGTTTAAAAACAGTATTAAGTGTTGCTAGACTATCAGTAATTTCTCTATCCTCTGTTGTAACTTCAATATTATACACAGTAGGAGCAATATTTTTAGCAACTTCATTAGCTCTTTTAGAATATATATCTCTAACCTTTTTAAGAGCTTTACTATCAAATGTAACTCTAGTCATAAAAACAATATTATTTAGATTATCAGTATGACAAATATAAATATTATATAGGAAAAAACGGAATGATTAATGTTAAAAAAGTGTAACTATCTTCCAATTTTCGGAAGTAAATATTTTTATAATTAATTGATAATCAAGATATTACAAGCGTTCTTCTATCTATATAGATAGAAGAACAGATAGAATCAATATTTATTATTAGCAATATCTTAATTAAAACCATCATCATTATTACCAATAACACACATAAGAATAATAAAAACTATAATACCAACAACAAATAGTTTTCCACTATACTTATCCATAGCTTCACTATCACTAATATTATTAGCAATAGCTAATAGTTTAACACCACCAAATATAATACCAAGAAGAACAATAAATGCAACCATAATTATAATATATTTAAGTTTAACAATAAGATAAAAATAAACCCCAGTAGTAAGACTAGCTTAGCTACCGAGGTTTCAGTCATGCCAACGACTATAAGTTTAAGGATTAGTAGAACGCTCCGCTTCGCTACGCTCAACTCCCCGTAGAGGATGGAATAGACCAGTATTCATTCAATCAATATAATCATTATCATTAATAACTATACTAATATTACTAGCGCAACTACCATTCCATCCTCTACGGGGAGTATAGCGAAGAGTGCGTAGCACTCGTAGCGGTTCCAAGCTAATCATTAAATTTAATAAAGCCAGCTCTATTAGAGCCAGCTTTACGTATAACATATAAACCATTAGCATCAATGTTAACTATTTAACCGTAGTAGTAATTATTACAAATCTATCATCTACCGGTTCAACATCAATAGCCTGAAATTCTTTATATTCAGTATCTTCAACTAAAACAAGTTTATCTTCATCAAATTGTTGAAGTTTATCTATAAGTTCTTTAACTGTCATAGCTTATTCTTTTTCAAGTTTATTAATAATATCTTTAATATAATCACTAGGAAAACTACCTTCAAGTCGAGCTAATTCTTTTCTTTTATAATCATTATCGACTTTAGTAATAACAGTAGTAGGAAATTTAGTAATTTCTTTTCTTAGAATATCATCTAGATTTGTATTACGAATATTAAGAGTAATATCACAATTAGCTTCATTAATAGCATCAGTTATATTTTTAATTGCTATTTTACAAGCGTCACAGCCATCTCTAGTAAAACAATCAATACGTATCATAACACAATAGCATTATTTTTAACAGCTTCTTTAATAGTATTAGGAACTCTAAGAAGAGTATTCTTAATCATTTCAGTAGTAAGACTATCAGAATATACATAAGTAGCATAAGTTCTCCAACTATCTTTAATTACAACAGCAAACTTATTCGGATTATCAACATTAGTTTGAATATATTCTACTTTAGTATTCTGATATTTCCACATCCAAGCAATAGCATCAGCACATTTAGCACGAGTTATACAATCATGTTCATCAATAAACGCTTCAACAAATATATTATTTGTTTGTCTTGTAGGTTCATCTCCAGTAAGATAATTAATATCATTACGAAGTTCTTCCCAAGTAACAGAATTACTATATCGTTTATATTCTGTATCATCTCGATATATAATACAAGTAGGATATTCAGTAATATTCTTACCAGCAACAGCTTTTTCAAGTATCATATCTTCAAGAATAAGATGGTCAGGAAGATTTTTAAAATTACATTGAACATTAGTACCAAATAAAGCTATATCAATAGCTTCTCGCATAGCTTCTGTTTTATCTTTATCAGCACTTTTATAATAAAATTCAATTTTAACCATAGTATTCGTATAATATAATGAGAATTTATAAAATTAGCTATTTTAAAGCCCCACATTGAATGATATTCATATCGTGATAGATTAATCACAATAACAATTAAAATTCAATGTAGGGCAAAAGAACTGTATCTATGACTATCCTAACAACTTGCGAAGATATTTCCTAATAGTGTAATCGCTTTGCACACCACGTAGAATATCACCATTACAATAAGCAGTAGGAGCATCACTAATACCAGCACTACGCGCTTCTTGTCTACCAGTATCAGTATATAGATTATGCTTAATAAGATTAAACCTACCGGCAAACTCAGGTAGAGCAAGAGCTTTGTGAAGCCTTTCTTCAAAAAGTTTACTAACATTACAATCAGGTAAATAAAACAAGATTAACTTTTTCATAGATAAACTTCATTACCTTCAATTTTAGCATCACTAAAATGACTTTTAAAACTTTCAACACTTCTACACCATAAAGGTTCAAGTCCATCAACTTTATAAATAACAGCAGGAATCCATTCACCTGTATCTGGATGTTTCATTTTAGTAATACTAATAATTATATATTCATTAGACGTTTTATTATGAATATAACGAGCACCAACTTTAAGCTTTAGCTGCTCCTCCTGTTCCTTCTCCAAATCCTTTGTTTCCACGTTCACTTTCTCCTAATTCTTCAATAGATTCAACTTCTTTCCAACTAATTCTTTCAGCACTATTAATAATTAATTGACAACATCTATCTTTACCATCACAATTATATGGTGGAGTAGAAAGTTTATCAAGAATATTAGTAGTTGTAGTTCTAACATTATTAAGTTTAAGTCTAGCATTACCAACCATACTATCAGGTAAATGCATATGTTCTCTCAACTTATCAACTACTTCAACAAGAGTAGATACAGCACGAACTAAATCTCTAGAAGTACGATTCTTAAAAATAATAAGAAGTTCTCCACGATAACCCCAATCAAGAGTACCAGGAGCATTAGGCATATAAAAGTCAGATTTAGTAAGATTACTTCTAGGACGTAAAGACATTTCATTAGGTTCACCATTAGCATCATCTCCAATATTAAATGCTAAACCTGTATGATAGATAAATCTATCTTTATCTACATCATGCTCACAAAGAATAGGATAAACATCCATACAAGCATCACCTTCTTTACCATAAGCAGGCAGAATAGGTTGAACATTACAATACTGTTCTACATCTACAACATCTCCACTAAGAAGTTTAATCTCTTTCAGTTTAAATACTTTTACTTCCATATATAATTAAATTATTAAATTAAAGAGCTTCTGCAAGTGCAAAAGCATTTTCTATTTTTCTTGATTTATCACCATAACAAATACTATCAAATCGCTTAGTACCTTCAATATTATCTATATTAGAATAATATCCACTAATAGCATTAACTGCACCCCAAGCTGTACCAAGAATATCTCTTTGACCTGGACCATCAAAATAATAACTATAAGTATCAGAAATAACATTCATTTTTCTACTACTTATTTTACTATCAGTTAAAGCTAAACCACTACGATAAGCAATATCTTTAATAGTATGATCTGTATCTTTTAGACGTTGAATTTCATCACTAGTAAGAAGATTTTCTCCAATAAATTGAATTACATCTTCATCAGTAACTTTAATATTAGCAAGTAAATTACAATATTGACCAAATTCTTCAGATTTAATTTTACTAATTCCAAGTATTTCTTGTGCAACAGAAATCTTATTATGAACACTAGTTGTATGTCGAAAACTAACATAATTACTACTAGTACGAATAGCAGCATTAAGAGTATTTTGACAAATAACTCTAATAGGAGTAAATAAAATCTTAACTCCACCACTACCATCATGAGTATTAGTAAATACTAGATAATTTTCAACAGGGTCACCTTTAACAAGAATATTATTAGGAAGTTTAGCACTTACAAATATTCTTTCACCATTTCCCCAAAATCCAGCAGTTTGCCAAATAGCAGAATTTTTACCAATAGCGTCATCAAAGAAATTAAAAGCATCATTGTTTTGTACAATAGTATATTTACTTTTAACAACACCTAAAGGAATATTGTAATCAGTACGATAGGTAGCAAAGGCGTTATCACACTTACGATAAATATCAGTACCAAAAACATGAGCGCCTTCTTTTTGTTCTTTAATAATTCGGTCAAGTTCTTCATCAGTTCCAGTAAGTTTAATAGGCATTTTACCAACTAGTTCACATTTAGCTACATTAAAATTAAGTCCAGCTTTAAGCATAACTTCTTTAGCAGTAGCACAATCTGATACATCAATAGCACCAGAATAAGCCCAAGGTTTACCTTTTACTTTATACATATTATTTATGACTTATACGTAACATAACACTTTCAATATCTCTAACAGCTTGGTCTTTATTAACACCATAAGTATCCATATACCATTTTATTAATTCTTTTACTTTTTCTTCTAGTTCCATAATTAGCAAGATTAGTAGTGTTGACTCCCCGTGGAGGATGAACTTAATTCTGTCCTCTACGGGGAGTATAACCAAATTATTTAATAATAAGACTAGTATTTTCAACAAGTTTAGCTATACTAATATCTCTACCATCATTAAGAATATTCTTCATAGTAGTTTTATTAACACTGCTGCTTCTAGTCATTTCATGTTGATGATTAAAGAAAGTATTAAGTAAATCAAAATTAATTTTATTAGCTAAATCACCAATAGGTTTTTCAATTTCAAATTTAACTTTAATACAATCTAAATCATCAAGAGTAAAATAACCTCCAGTTTCTTCTCTAAGTCTAGCAGATTGTTCAGGATATCTTTCAGTAAATTTATCATTAATTTGTTCAAGAAGAACATTTCTACTAAATGAGAAATTACTATCAATCATATCATTATCCCAAAGAGATTGTAAATGTTCAAGAACTAAATCAATAAATATCTGATTAAGATTTTCATCAATTTCAACACATTTACTATTCTTAGTATAGAGTTTACTATCAACTAAATTAATAACTTTATTACCAGACTTACCTAAATCTCCATAAGTTATAACAGCATCAAGCATAACTCCTTTAAGTCTTTCAGCATTGTTTTCTTTAGTTTTACGAAGAACAGCTAATCGTTGCTCTTCTTTTTTACAAGATTCAGCTTCAAGATTAAGTACAGTATATGCTTTACGATAACTATCAAGTTTAGATTTAAGACTTTCTTGTGTAATAGCAAGACGTTCTTCAAGTTCAGAAGTTAATTCACCTCCATTTTCTTCTAACTCAAGAAATATATCCTCAAGTTCAGTAGTAATATTATAAATACTTGCCATTATTTTCTACGTTTAGATACATTATAAGCAGAACGATAATAAGGATTTAAATAACCAAATAAATGAGTTTCTTCGCTAGCAGTAAGAGGCTGATTTTCATCAAGTTTTCTGCCAGCTTCAACATATTTTCTAAAAAGTTTTTTACTAAGTCCTAAAGGACCAACATATCCACCTTTATCAAATACAATAACTTCTGTATTTTTAGTAGTTCTAAACTTACCCATAAAATAATGAAGAATATTTCTCATAACTTTAATATTTAAATGATTAATAATTTATTTATTATTTCTAATTTCTTCAAATGCTTTTTTTCAAGTTTAGGAGTAACATCTTCAAGACGAACTCCTTTCATACAAGGACACTCTTTCTATTGAAT